>Ga0209499_1001182_pt1 | contig 18526 bp, 11 predicted proteins | sample C_130208_EF_Meta_FD_187306 | JGI IMG/M metagenome (GOLD analysis project Ga0209499, IMG submission 187306) | Freshwater microbial communities from Lake Croche, Canada to study carbon cycling - C_130208_EF_MetaG (SPAdes) (version 2) | ecosystem: Environmental > Aquatic > Freshwater > Lake...
TTCTTTACTCGATAATAGTTCAAATTGCTGGTTTTTTGTTAAAAATCATCGCCGTATTTAGTCCAAAAATTAAACTTTTTGTTGACGGAAGGAAAAATGTTTTTGAAATTCTTCAAAACAAGATCAATCCAAATGACAAAACCATTTGGTTTCATGCCGCTTCCCTTGGTGAATATGAACAAGGTTTACCTGTTATTGAACAAATAAAAAAGAAATACCCGAACCACAAAATCGTAATTACCTTTTTTTCGCCTTCAGGTTATGAAGTTCGCAAGAACAATTCTGTTGCAGATGTAACGGTGTATTTGCCTTTGGACACCCAAAAAAATGCTGCCAATTTTTTAAAATTGGTTCATCCTGAAATGGCTTTCTTCATCAAATATGAATACTGGCCTAATTATTTGAACGAGCTGCAAAAACTTAAAACCCCTACTTATTTGATTTCGGGCGTTTTTAGAAAAAATCAAATGTTCTTCAAATGGTATGGCGGTTTTTATAGAAAAGCACTGAATAGCTTTACCTATTTTTTTGTTCAAAATGAGAAATCTAAAAACTTATTATTCAAATTAGGAAAAACTAATGTATCCGTTTCTGGAGACACTCGTTTTGATAGAGTTGCTACCATTTTAGAAAAAGACAATTCATTAGACTTTATCTCCGAATTTAAGAACAATACCTTAACAGTAGTTGTTGGGAGTTCCTGGCCAAAAGACGAAACACTAGTTATTGATTTCATCAACAACACCTCCGAAAAAGTCAAATTCATAATTGCTCCACATAATATTAAAAAGGAACAAATTCAAGAATTGAAAAACTCCATTATCAAAAAAGTAATTTTATTTTCAGAACTGCCAACAAATAATCTAGAAGATTTCGATGTTTTCATTATTGATACTATTGGAATATTAACTAAAATTTACAGTTATGCTGATATTGCGTATGTGGGAGGCGGTTTTGGAAACCCAGGCGTTCATAATATTTTAGAACCCGCTACTTTTGGAATACCAATCGTAATAGGTCCTAATTACGACCATTTCGCAGAAGCTACCGCTTTAGTAAATATGGGAGGATGCAAAACAGTTTCAAACAAAACTGAACTAGCAAATGTCTTTATCCATTTATTTAAAAATGATATAATTAGAAAAGAGAAAGGACATATCTGTAGCACGTTTGTGAAAATGAACAAAGGAGCCACATCCATAATTATGAATAAAATTTCATAAACTATTCGAGTAATTTTTTGCAGTCCACTTAGATTTTAATAAAAATTAAAATAACCTACCTTTTATCTCACAACAAACAAAAATAAAATTTGAGTTTCAAAATTGAAATGTAAGTTTTTATATCAACATCCATATTTAATATTAAATAAGAAAAAATTTATATAAAATTGACTCCTCCTTTATTAGCACAAAAAAAAAATAAAAAAAAGACAAAAAAATATTTAACATATTAAAAAAATTATATCTTTGCCACGAATTAATAATTAACCTTTATAATAAAGTAAGATGAAAAAAGTATTTTTAAGTTTAGCCGTTGTTGCAATGTTAACTGTTGTATCTTGTAAAAAAACTGAAGCTCCTGTTGAAGCTCCTGCTGTTGACACTACTGCTGTAGCTGTTGATACTGCTGCTGCTGCTGTTGACACTGCTGCTGTTGTTGCTGATACTGCTGCTGTTGCTGCACCTGCAACTAAGTAATTTTATTACTTAAACAAAAAAAATAAAGTCACGTATATCGTGACTTTTTTTTTGCCCCTAACTCTTCTGTAAATAAGAATTAATAAATTTATTTGTAGGAAAACAAAAAAAAGCCATACACAAAAGTGATCTGGCTTTTTTTGAACTAATAAAACAAATTCAACTCCAATAAAACAAGAGTACATTTATCTAAAACTAAGGCATAAAAAAAACCGCAAAGAATTAACAATTAATTCTTTACGGTTTAACTAAGTACTCAGAGCGGGACTTGAACCCGCACGAACATTGCTGTTCACTGGATTTTAAGTCCAGCGTGTCTACCAATTTCACCATCCGAGCAGTATGGTTTGAGCGAAAAACGGGGCTCGAACCCGCGACCTCGACCTTGGCAAGGTCGCGCTCTACCAACTGAGCTATTTTCGCATTTTCATTATAAAAAGAGCGTAATACTTATATGGTATTGCGGATGCAAATTTAAGACATTAATTCAATAAAACAAGCGTTTTCATAAAAAAAATAACCTTAAAAGTTAACCTTCTGATAACCCCTAGTTTATAACCAAAAATAAACTATTTTTTTGTCAGCATTCTTTTTATTTCGTTGAGTTTCATCAAAGCTTCCATTGGTGTTATGGTATTTATATCTAGGTTTAAGATTTCCTCCTTAATCTCTTCTAATAAGGGATCGTCCAAATTAAAGAAACTCATCTGCATTTCCTCTTTATTGGATTTAATCCCATTAAGAACTTCGCTTGAATGATCTTTTTCTAATTTTTTTAATAATTTCTGCGCCTTCAAAATTACAATCTGAGGCATACCCGCCATTTTTGCCACATGAATCCCAAAACTATGGGCGCTTCCTCCTTTTACTAACTTTCGAATAAATAGCACGGAATCTTTCAACTCTTTGACTGATACATTGTAATTCTGAATTCTTGGTAAGGATTCACTCATTTCATTTAATTCATGATAATGCGTTGCAAACAATGTTTTAGGCTTTGAAGGATGCTCATGTAAAAATTCTGCAATAGCCCAAGCAATAGAAATTCCATCATAAGTACTGGTTCCTCGTCCGATTTCATCCAATAACACCAAACTTCGATCTGAAATATTATTCAAGATAGAAGCAGTTTCATTCATTTCGACCATAAAAGTAGATTCTCCCATCGAAATATTGTCCGAAGCTCCTACTCTAGTGAAAATTTTATCAACCGTACCCATTCTAACACTATCTGCAGGAACAAAACTCCCCATTTGAGCCAATAGCACTATTAAAGCAGTTTGACGTAAAATAGCCGACTTTCCAGACATATTCGGTCCCGTAATCATAATCAATTGTTGTATTTCTCTATCAAGAAAAACATCATTTGCAATATAAGGAACACCGACAGGCAATTGTTTTTCTATAACGGGGTGCCTTCCGTTTTTGATTTCGAGTTCAAAAGTTTCATCTAATTCTGGACAAACATATTTATTTTCGATTGCCAATTGGGTAAAAGAGCATAAACAATCTAATTGAGCCACTAAATTAGCATTTAACTGCACTGGTTTTATATAAGTAGAAATCCAACCAACTAATTGCTCGAATAACTCCATTTCAATTTTATGGATTTTTTCTTCGGCACCTAAAATTTTAGATTCATATTCTTTTAATTCTTCGGTTATATAACGCTCTGCATTGACTAAAGTTTGTTTCCGAATCCATTCTGTCGGCACTTTATCTTTGTGTGTATTTCGAACTTCGATATAATAGCCAAAAACGTTATTAAACGAAATTTTCAAGGAGGAAATCCCTGTTTGCTGTGATTCTCTTTTTTCGATTCCCTCAAGATATTCCTTTCCCGATGTCGAAATAGCTCTCAAATCATCTAATTCTTCATTGATTCCTTTGGCAATAGCATTTCCTTTGGCAATAGCCACTGGAGCATCTTGATTTAATGTGGTTTTTATTTTTTCACGTAAAACATCGCAACTGTGCAAACTGTCCCCAATTATTTTCACAGCTTCTTGCGGACTTTCCAAAGCCAAGGTTTTTATTGGAATAATGGCATCCAAGGATTCGGCTAAATAAACCACTTCTCTTGGTGAAACTTTTCCTGCAGCAATTTTCGAAATTAAACGTTCTAAATCTGAAATTTGCTTGATTTGATGTTGAATTTGTTTTAAAACATCCTGATTTTCTTTAAAATAAGAAACCACTTGATGTCGATTTCGAATTTTATTTTTATCTTTTAGTGGTAAAGCCAGCCATCTTTTTAGTAACCGCCCGCCCATTGGCGAAAGCGTTTTATCAATAACATCAAGAAGCGTAACTGCGTTTGGATTATAACTATGGTATAATTCTAAATTCCGAATGGTAAATCGATCCATCCAAACATATTCATCTTCCGCAATACGCTGAATAGACGTAATATGCTGCACTCTATTATGTTGTGTTTCTGATAAATAATATAAAATAGCTCCTGAAGCAATAATTCCTTCTTTTAATTCTTCGATACCAAAACCTTTAAGAGAAACGGTTTGAAAATGCTTCGTCAGAATTTCGAAGGCATAATCTTCTTTATAAATCCAATCTTCTAAATAAAAACTGTGGTAATCATCTCCAAAATTTTCACGAAAATCATTTTTACTGTGCTTTGGAATTAAGACCTCACTTGGATTAAAATTCTGCAATAACTTATCAATATATTCTACATTCCCTTGTGCCGTTAGAAATTCACCCGTAGAAACATCCAAAAATGAAATTCCGATGGACTTATTAGCAAAAAATACCGAAGCTAAAAAATTATTCGTTTTAGATTGTAAAACCTCATCGTTCATAGAAACTCCAGGTGTTACCAGTTCCGTCACACCGCGTTTTACAATTGTTTTCGTCATTTTAGGATCTTCGAGTTGATCACAAATTGCGACGCGAAGTCCTGCTTTTACTAATTTTGGCAAATACGTATTTAAAGAATGATGTGGAAAACCCGCAAGAGCCGTTTCGGTTGCAGATCCTGCTCCACGTTTTGTTAAAACAATTCCTAATATTTTGGACGCACGTACCGCATCATCACCAAATGTTTCGTAAAAATCTCCCACTCGAAACAACAAACAAGCATCAGGATATTTCCTTTTGATCTCGTTATACTGCTTCATTAAAGGCGTTTCCTTTATTAATTTATCTTTAGATGACACTATTGATTTATTTTTAATTTAATAGAAAGCGAATTTATATATTTTAAAGTAAATAAGCATCACTCTCGAAATTTAAAATATATTTAAGAAAAATTTAGGACTCCATTTCAATTTTTTATATAAATTTGTGATTCAAACTTAAAAAAATAAAGATGAAAAAAATAGTTACACTTTCGATTGCGTTATTAGCAATGACTTTTTCTAATGCTCAAGAAACAGCAAAAATTACAAAGTCTACAAAAAAAGCAACTACTAAAACTGCTGCTATTGTATCGCCAAAAGTAGATGGTGCAGGAATGGTTTTTGACTCAGAAACTATCGATTACGGAACAATTGCTCACAACGCTGAACCAAACCGTAAATTCGAATTTACAAACAATGGTAACAAACCATTAATCATTACAAATACGCAAGGATCTTGTGGTTGTACTGTTCCTACTACACCAAAAGAGCCAATTGCTCCAGGTGCAAGAGGAATTATTGGAGTACGATACGCAACAGATAGAGTGGGTCCATTTACTAAAACGGTGACCGTTTCTTCAAATGCTGAAGGAATGCCATCAAAAGTACTTACAATAAAAGGAACTGTTTTACCAGATCCAACACCTGCTACAAAAAGCTAAATTTTTTATATTGAAATAATTTAGAGGCTTCCTAAAACTAGGAAGCCTTTTTTATAATTTATTGCCCCACATTATGCGAAAGCTTGAAAACAAAGAACTCGAAAGAAAATCTATTGCAGCTTTTAAGGAAGCCGAAAAAACTCCAATTATTATTATTTTGAATGATATTCGCAGTTTGCATAATATTGGTTCTGTGTTTAGAACAGCAGATGCTTTTTTGATTGAAAAAATAGTTTTATGCGGCATAACTGCCACTCCACCAAACAAAGAAATTCACAAAACTGCCCTTGGCGCAACCGAAACTGTAGCATGGGAACACCAAACCGATGTTTTGAAAGTGATCGAAAACCTTAAAAAAGAGGGAGTTATTGTTTTGGCTATTGAACAGGTCGAAAGCGCTATTTTTCTTCAAGATTTTGAAATAGATTCCGAAAAAAAATATGCTTTAGTATTTGGTAATGAAGTATTTGGCGTATCACAAGAAGCTGTTGCATTGTGCGATGGCTGCATCGAAATTCCGCAATTAGGAACCAAACATTCTTTGAATATTTCTGTAAGTGCAGGAATTGTAGTTTGGGATTTATTTAAAAAAATAAATTGGCATAAATAAAAAATTTAATACTTTTAGAGCATGAGAAATTTTGTTTACTTAAAAATAATATTTATTTTATTGCTATTTGTTAACAATACAAATTGCAACGCTAATGGAAATTTCGCCATTGAAAAAGACACTATTGTACCTAAAAAACATTTAAATAATTCCAATTCTGAGATTAATAAAAATCACTTGTTATCAAATATAGCACCTGAAATTCACACAACATCCAATCTAACTCCATATTGCCCTGGAAGTTTTGCTAAAATTGTTGATGATGTAACTATAATAGATCCAGACGACACAAGTACGAATGCTGTTTATATTCAAATTTCTACTGGTTATACCGCTAATGATAAATTAAAATTAAATAACGAAATATCGCATCTACCAATTACAGCAAGTTGGGATGCTACCGCTGGGAAACTAAAATTATTCAACATTTCTGGAGCACCAGTAAGCTATATCGACTTTATTAAAGCAATTAAAGATGTACAATTTAACAACCCTTCTCCTATTTTGTCTGGAAGCCGTGAATTTTCTGTCACTATTGGTCAAGCTAATTACCTTCCATTTACTAGTCATTATTATCAATTTATACCAAGCTTAGACATTAAATGGACAGAAGCTTTAACAGATGCTGCAGCAAGTAATTATTTTGGTTTACAAGGTTATTTATCAACCATAACATCATTAGAAGAATCAGATTTCGTGCGTGATAAATTAGCAGATGCAACAAATTCAGGTGCTGGATGGATTGGAGGCACTGATGAATCAACACCAAATATATGGAAATGGGTAACTGGACCAGAAGCTGGAACCATTTTTTGGAATGGTGGACCAGCCTTAAACAGCACATCACCAACTTTTGCTTTTTGGAATTCTAATGAACCTAATAATCCTGATAGTGAATTTTATGCTCATATCGTAGCTCCTGGAACACCATATAGCACACCTGGTTCATGGAATAACTTATCAAACTCAGGAAGTAGTGAATATTACCAACCCAAAGGATACATAGTAGAATATGGTGGAATGCCAGGAGACCCTACTTTACATATTTCAGATTACACTTCATTAACAATAGCAAAAATTGCTAGCACCACTCCAGGTTCAAGATGTGGCTCTGGAAGTCTAACTCTTAGTGCGACTACCTCTGCTGGAACACCACGTTGGTATGATTCCGCAAATAATGGCACTTTGTTATATACTGGAAATACTTTAATAACTCCAAACCTTACTTCAACAACCATCTATTATGTTGATGCTGGCTGTCCAGGTACTAGAACATCCGTAACAGCAACTGTAAATCCTTTGCCCATTGTTAACCCTATTGAAATTAAGCAATGCAGTGAAAACTCATTATTCTATTCAACCTTTAATCTTACAGAAAAAAACGATGCTATTTCAAGTAATTTTGCCAATGAAACTTTTACTTATTATACTTCAGAAACAGAAGCGATTAATGACATTAATAAAATTTCAACTTACACAGCATACGTAAACATAAGCCCAAATGAAACTGTTTGGACTAGAGTTGCCAATACAATTTCAAAATGTTTTAGCATAGCAAAAATTTATTTAAAAGTTTCGGTAACACAATTAGATCCAACAACATTTCATAAAAATATCGAAATCTGCGATGATGCACTTCCAAATGACCAAGATGGTTTTTCAGAATTTGATTTTCATACCGTAACAACTGATATTCAAAATGAAATAGATCCTTTATCAAATAATAATTATAGCATAAAATATTATATTACGGAAGCTGATGCTTTGTCGGAAATAAATATAATAAATCCTTCCAGCTTTAGAAATACCACCAAAGGCAAACAAGATATTTGGGTTAGAATTGATAGCGATTTAGACAATTCTTGTTATGGTATTGGTAAATATGTAACATTAACCGTAAATCCCGTGCCAAATATCAACATGAATACAAATGGTGCAGAAGATGTATGGGTTTGTGATAATCTTCCCAATTATTATGTAACGCTTACTGCAGGAATTCAAGCTGGATTAGCACCAAGCGATTACGATTATATTTGGAAAAAGGATGGAAATCCAAAACCTGTTGGAACAAATTCATCAACATTGGACGTAAATTTAAAAGGTGTTTATACCGTTGAAGTAAAAAATAAATCCTTTGGCTGTAGCCGAACAAGAACAATAACTGTTAGAGCCTCCAATAGTGCCACTATTGACACGATCGAAATTATAGATCTAACCGATGTAAATTCAGTTACCGTAATGGTAACGGGTCCTGGAAACTATGAATACAGTTTAGACGAACCCACTGGGCCTTGGCAAGACTCCAATATCTTTGATAATGTATCCGCAGGAATTCACGACGTTTACATCAATGATAAAAATGGATGTGGTTTTGTACCAAAAACCATTGCTGTTATAGGCGCTCCAAAATTCTTTACTCCAAATAATGATAGTTATAATGATTATTGGAGTGTAAAAGGAGTAAATGAAACTTTCAATTCTAAATCAATAATTTATATTTTTGACCGGTATGGAAAACTAATCAAACAATGGATACCAACTATTAATAAGGGTTGGGACGGAACCGTTAACGGTATCCCTTTACCCGCCGATGATTATTGGTTTACCTTAAAATTAGAAGACGGTAGAGAAGCAAAAGGACATTTTTCGCTAAAAAGGTAACCTATTTATTCACTGATTTTCTTTCTAATTTCTTCCAAAACAAAAAGATAATCTTCCTGGTTTTTTACAAAATCCCGATCAGAAACATCAATAATCAAAACATTTAATTCCGTTTGAGATTTGATATAATCTAAGTAACCATTATTTATTTTATCTAAATAAGAAGCCTGGATTTTTTGCTCATAGCTTCTTCCCCGTTTTTTAATATTCTGCAATATGCGCTCAGAATTTTGGTGTAAATAAACATATAAATCTGGTTTTGGCATTTCTCTATAAACGATATCAAATAGCGTTCGATACAATCGATATTCCTCTTCGGCAAGCGTTATTTTAGCAAAAATCAAGGATTTAAAAATATGATAATCGGCAACGATAAAGTCGTTAAACAATTCGAATTGTGCTAAATCGTCGGATGATTGTTTGTATCTATCGGCAAGGAATGACATTTCGAGTGGAAAAGCATACCGGTTTTGGTCTTCGTAAAATTTTGAAAGGAAAGGATTATCAGCAAAGCGCTCTAAGACCGTTTTGGCGTTAAAATCTTCCGCTATTTTTGTTGCCAAAGTTGTTTTTCCAGCTCCAATATTTCCTTCAAAAGCGATGTAATTAAATTGTTCCAAAGGGATTTCGTCCAAAGGATTTTCTAATTTCTGAACTAATGTACAAACACTTTTGTCAGGAGTTACTTCCAATAATTCGCTTATTTTCTTTTGAAAAACAGGATGCTCCCAATTCAAATTCAAATCCTGCATTGGCAACAAAACAAATCGCCTGTTTTGCATTAAGGGATGCGGAATTTGGAGTCTTTCAGTTTCTATAATTTCCTCATCAAAGGCTATCAAATCGATGTCAATAATCCGAGATTGATATCCTAAAGCAGTTCCACGAACACGACCCAATCGTTTTTCAATCTTTAAAATATTCGTCAAAATTTTATTCGCTGAACTTGTGGTATGCAAAACCAAAGCGCAATTATAAAACGCATCGCTATCAAAACCCCAAGAGGGAGATTCGTATAAATTAGAAACCTTAATTAGGGTTCCTATTTCCTGATGAATCAATCGCAAACAATCTTGAATATTTTCTAAACGATTGCCTTGGTTTGTTCCAATGGATAAAACGACCTGATGTTGTGATTTCATATTAACCACAAATTAACTAAAACAATTTTAGAATTGAACTATATTTGCGGTAGAGTTGATAACAATCTTTTGATTTTTAAGTCTGAAATTTGTAACATATCGAACCATTTTGCTACTTATTAAAAAAATATAATTATGAAGTTTTTAGGAAATGTATTGGCAACCATTGTTGGTTTATTTGTCTTTTTAATGTTATTTATTTTCGGAATTATACTCCTTGCCACTGTTTTTGGTGGTGAAGGTGAAGAGATAGCAGTGAAAAATAATTCGGTTATCGAATTAAATTTGGAACATATAAAAAACGATTATGCTGGAAAATACAAAGACCCTTGGATGTCCATTTTATCTGATGGAGAAAAAGTAGGCTTGACCGATATAATCAACGCTATAGAAATTGCAAAAACAGATGAAGATATTAAGGGAATTTCTATTTTGAATGAGGAATCAGAGCTTGGTATGGCGCAACGAAAATCATTACGTGACGCTTTGGAAGACTTCAAAAAATCAGGAAAATTTGTTATGGCTTATGCCAATTCTTATACCCAAAAAGAATATTATTTAAACTCCGTTGCGAATACAATTTACTTAAATCCAGTGGGGGATTTTGACTTCAAGGGATTGTCGGCTGAAATCATGTTTTTCAAGGATTTACAAGATAAGACTGGTGTTAAAATGGAAGTTATTCGACACGGAAAATACAAAAGTGCGGTAGAACCTTTCTTGGAAAATAAAATGAGCGATGCTAATAGAGAACAAACTTTAGCCTTATTGAACTCTGTTTGGAATTCTATCACAACCGATATTTCAAAAAGCAGAAACATTCCTGTGACAAAATTAAATGAAATTGCAAACGGACTTCTTGCAAGAACTCCAGAAATGGCAAAAGCTGAAAAGCTAGTAGATGTTGTAGCTTATGAAGACGTGTATCACGATGCTATTAGGAACGCTTTGAAAGTCGAAAAAGACCAAGATTACAATAAAATAGACATTCTGGATTATACACGAAAACAAACTACTACTTCCGAAGAAACAGATACGAAAGACAAAATCGCTGTAATTTATGCCCAAGGAGAAATTATGAGTGGTGAAGGCGATGTGACTACAATTGGCGAAGGTTCGATGCGACGTTCGTTAATCGAAGCGCGAAAAGACAAAAATGTAAAAGCAATTGTACTTCGGATTGACAGTCCAGGAGGAAACGCGTTGACTTCAGATTTGATTTGGAGAGAAATTGAAATGACCAAAAAAGCCAAACCCGTAGTGGTTTCCATGGGAAATTATGCCGCTTCAGGAGGATATTATATTGCTTGTAATGCCAATAAAATCTTTGCAGAAAACAACACGATTACAGGCTCAATAGGTGTTTTTGGAATATTACCTAATTTCAGCTCTTTAGCAACAAAAATTGGTTTGCACACTGAACAAGTAAAAACAAATGAAAACGCTGCCGAATACAGTCCGTATTTACCTTTAGACGAAAAATTTAAAGCCATTACCCTTGAAGGTGTTGAACATGTATATAGAACATTTGTATCGCGTGTGGCTCAAGGTCGTAAAATGACGTTTGCGCAAGTAGATTCATTAGCTCAAGGAAGAGTTTGGGCAGGCTCAGATGCTATAAAAATTGGTCTTGTTGACAAAATTGGTGGTTTAGATGATGCCATAAAAGAAGCTGCAAGTCTGTCTAAAATCAAAACGTTCAAAACGAAAAATTTCCCAGAATACGAGAAGGATATTAATGATTTATTAGAAAATTTACCCTTTGCGAAATCTAAAGAATCCTTTATAAAAGAAGAATTAGGAGCGGAAGCCTATAAAATAATGGAACAAATAAAAAGAGTTCAAACTCGAAAAGGAGTTCAAGCAGCTTTGCCTTATGAAATCATTATTCATTAAGAAACACTTTTAAATTATTTAACCCTTTCAAATAAAAATATTTGGAAGGGTTTTTTGTTTGTGCTAAATTTAGGAAATTTCTTAATTTTAAAGCCGTATTTTTGCAAAAAAATAGGCAAGGTTTTTGCTAATCAAATTAGAAAAATATCTCATGTTAAAAAAAACAGTAATCATAGTCGGAAGCCTCCTTTTAGTTTTAATTGCAGCACTGTTTGCTATTCCTTATTTTTTCAAAGATGAAATAAAAGCTAAAATAGCACAATCCATTAATGAGAATGTAGACGCAAAAGTTGCTTTTGCAGATGCCGATTTAAGTTTATTTAAAAACTTTCCCAATGCCAATGTAACTTTAAACAAATTGATTATCATCAATAAAGCGCCATTTGAAGGCGACACGCTGGTTTCGTTTGGAGAATTAAATTTGAAAATGTCCATAAAAGAACTTTTTAAAGGAAAGGACGAATCTATTTATATCGAAGGAATTTCGTCTAAAAATGGTTTAATAAACATCATTTTTAATAAAGACGGAATCGGGAATTTTGACATTACTTTAAAAAATAAAAAAGACAAAGCCGCTACCAAATCAAAACCATTGGCTTTGAAAATTCAGAATTACAAAATTGAAAATTTTAAATTTCGCTATTTTGATGAAGGCTCAAAAATTAAAATGACTATTGACAGTTTAAACCATGAAGGAACAGGCGATTTTGCAGCTCAGAAATTAGATTTGAAAACAAAATCGACTGCGAAAATATCCCTTGACATGGACAAAGTCAATTACATGAAAAATATTTCTTTAAGTCTGGACGCTGTTTTAGGAATTGATTTATCGAATAGCAAATATACTTTTAAGGAAAATAAAGCTTTAATAAATCAATTGCCATTGGAGTTTGATGGTTTTATCCAACTAGTTGAATCGGGTCAACAATACGATTTGAAATTTAAAACACCAACTTCCTCCTTTGAAAATTTCTTAGGCCTGATTCCTTCAGCCTATTCTGGAAGTGTAAAAGACGTTAAAACCAATGGTAAATTTTCAATTATTGGCTTTGCCAAAGGATTGTATTCGGACAAAACAGTACCAAAATTCGACATTGAAATCGCTTCTAAAAACGCTTCTTTCCAATATCCAAAACTACCAAAATCGGTTCGAAACATTATAATTGATGCTAAAATAATAAACAATACAGGCGTTTTGAACGATACCTATATGGCGCTTGACAAATTATCTTTTGCCATTGATCAGGATGAATTTAACGCCAAAGCTACTATTAAAAACATCACTCAAAATGCTTTAGTCGATGCTGCTTTGAAAGGAACAATTAATTTAGGGAATTTATCAAAAGCGTATCCAATAAAATTAGACAAACCTTTATCGGGAATTCTAAAAGCGGATGTTACAACTAAATTCGACATGCAATCTGTAGAAAAAAGTCAGTACCAAAATATTAATAATGCAGGAACTATGAGTGTTTCTGGATTTAAATATGTGGATGAAAACGGAAAAACGATGACTATTAGTTCCGCATTAGTTCAGTTTAATCCGAGTCAAGTTAATCTTAAACAGTTTAAAGCCACTACAGGAAAAAGCGACATAAGTGTTACTGGAGTTTTAGATAATTTCTATGGTTTTATGTTTAAAAATCAAGAATTGAAAGGGAATTTTAATATGAATTCCAATCAATTAGCGGTTAGCGATTTTATGACATCGGGTGTAACTGCTAAAACGGAGACCACCAAAACTGAAACTAAAAAAGCAGAAGCAATGAAAATTCCTTCCTTCTTGAATTGTACGCTTACCGCAAAAGCAAATACGGTTTTATATGATAATTTAACATTGAAAGAGGTATCCGGAAAATTGATTATAAAAGAGGAGAAAGTAAGTTTAGAAAATATGAAAACTTCAATTTTCGGAGGAACAATTGGAATAAATGGAACGGTTTCGACCAAAGGAAAAACTCCTCTTTTCGATATGAATTTAGGTTTAAACCAAGTAGATATTTCTCAATCTTTCTCGCAATTAGAAATGCTAAAAAAGATAGCTCCAATTGCAGGAATCATAAGTGGTAAATTGAATTCGACTATTAAATTAAATGGAAATCTGGATGCTACAACAATGGCCCCAGATTTAAAAACACTTTCTGGAAATTTATTGGGACAGTTACTTTCGACAAGTATAAATCCTAAAAACTCCACTTTGTTGACGGCTTTAACTTCTAGCGTAAAATTTATTGATGTTAGCAAACTGAATTTAAACGATGTAAAAGCAGCCCTAACTTTCGAAAATGGAAAAGTAACCGTAAAACCATTTGATATAAAATACCAAGATATCAAAGCAACGGTTGGCGGAACTCATGGTTTTGACCAAAATATGAATTACACTATAAAATTTGATGTTCCGGCAAAATACCTTGGATCGGAAGCGAATGCTTTACTATCCAAATTAGCCCCATCTGATGCAGCAAAATTGAATGCTATTCCAATAAATGCATTATTATCAGGGACTTTTACAAGTCCGAAAATTTCAACCGACATGAAAAGCGCCGTTGCTAATTTGTCTTCACAGCTCATAAAACAGCAGAAAGAAAAACTAGTAAAACAAGGATCTTCAGCATTAATAGATTTGATAAATAAAAACAAAAAGTCGAGCGACACCACAAAAACAAAAAGTCAAAAAGAAGATCTGAAAGCAAAGGCAAGCGATTTATTAAATAGTTTTTTTAAGAAAAAAAAATAATTTAAAATCAATAGTATAACTCTATTTTTTGTTACATTTATAATTCCCAAATCAAAATGATTAAATCATTTCTATTTTAAAACCCTAAGTTTTTTAGCATACCAATTTTAGCCCTCTAGGGGAAATTTTTTAATATTATTATCAAAAAAATTCATTAAATGATCAATGCAAAACTTATAGATTTAGCTACGGCTTTAGGTGTTTCTGTCACCACCGTTTCAAAAGCACTTAAAGGAGGATATTCAGATGTTAGTGAAACCACTCGTGCAAAAGTGATTGAAATGGCGAAAACCATGAATTACAAACCTAATGCGAATGCTGTCTATCTTAGAACTAATGAAACAAAAACAATAGGAGTTGTGATACCAACCATGGTTCATCATTTTTTCTCCATTGTTTTGAATGGTATTTTAGAAGAAGCCGAAAATAGAGGGTACTTTGTCATTATTTTACAATCTAATGAAAAATATGAATTGGAAAAAAAGCAAATCGATTTACTTATTCAAAAAAGAGTAGATGGAATTCTCATTTCAATAACGAATGAAACGGATGATTTCGCTCATCTCAATGCTATTATAAAAAACAAAACTCCTTTAGTAATGTTTGACAAAATAGCCAAAATAGTCAATTGTTCCAAAGTGGTTATCAACGATAGAAAAGCAGCTTATGATGCTGTTACTTTTTTGATCAAAAAAGGGCATAAAAAAATTGCCCATTTTAGAGGTTCTTATACACCCCAAAATTCAATTGATCGATTCTTAGGATATAAAAAAGCGTTGGAGGACAATAATATAAAATTTGATCAAACACTAGTTTATGTTTGTGATAAGAACGCAGATTTTGAAGATGGCTATAGTAATGCCAAAAAATTAGTTCAGGATCATGATGATGTAGATTCCGTTTTTGCAGTTACCGATTTAGTTGCCATAGGAATTATAAAATACCTCAACGAAATCAAAATCGAAATACCAGAACAAATTGCAGTATTTGGTTTTAGTAATTGGTTTATGTCAACCGTGATTTCTCCAACTCTAACAACAATTGATCAGCCTGGCTTCGAAATTGGCCAACGAGCCGCTTCAATTTTGATAGATGAACTAGCAGAAATTAAAGCAAATCGGGATGTAATTCATCAAACAATAGAAATTCCAACGTCTATAATAGAAAGAGAATCTACTTTAAGAAAATTAAAAACAGAACTTATTTAATTTATAATTTGATAGTTACAACATATCCTTCAGAACTTCGGATATTAAAAACAGTTCCGTTTTCAAAAATTAAATATTGCCCTTTTATACCCATTAATTTACCTTGAAAATTTGGGGTTTTCTCCAAACTTAAACTGTTTATTTTTTTTGGATATTCCAAAACGGGATAATTCATTTCGTATAAATCATTTTTTTCTAAATTAAAATACTCGCGTACTTCCTCAGGAAGTAGAGGTTCTAATTTTAAACGTTCCTCTATTAAATCAATGTTAACAATATCATTGGTCAGCATTTTTCGCCAATTGGTTTTGTCTGCAAAATGATTTTTTAGCGCGACTTCGGTAATTCCAGCCAAATATCGATTGGGAACTTCCACAATTGAAATTGCTTTTTCAGCTCCTTGATCAATCCAACGCGTGGGAATTTGTGTGTTTCGAGTTACCCCTACTTTTACTTCACTGGATAAAGCTAAATAAACAATATGAGGCTGTAATTGTACTTTTTCTTCATATGCCAAATCCCTATCTTGAATCCCTAAATGTGCCGTACTTAATTCGGGTTTCATAATCCAATCGCCCACTGCAGGACTCGAATAAAAACAATCGTAACAAAATCCCTGACGAAAAATTTTCTTCTTTTTGCCACAATTCAAACATTGGTATCCCTGAAAAGAAATTTCAATATCGGTGTTTAGTAATTGATTTACATTCAGAAAACTATTTTCAAAAACCAAATAATATTGAATGGGTTGTCCAAATTCGGTTTGCATTTTAGTAAGTACACCTTCGTAAGTCATTTGATTTTTGATTGTAGATTAACGATTTCTGATTTTAGATTTGAAGTGAGAATTTTAGATTTCTATTTGTTAGTAACCAAATCTACATCAGAATCTTTAAGTAAATAGATTTTTTATATAAAAAAACACTATTTTTGATACGAATGCAAAGTTAGTATTTGTTATCCTTATTACAAATCTAAAATCCTAATTCTAAAATCTAAAATCGGAATGCCGCTACCAATAATCAATTCATTTGCCTCCTGGGTTCTAAAGCAAAGGATTCATCAAATCGAGCTTTTCCTTAAATACCCGAACGAGGTTCAGGAAGAATTACTTATGAATTTGATTAAAGCTTCTGAAAATACAGTTGTTGGATTAGAATATGATTATGTATCGATAAACTCCTATACTACATTTGCCGAAAGAATTCCCGTTTCGACTTACGAAGAATTGCAACCACTCATAGAACGAACGCGCAAGGGCGAGCAAAATGTATTCTGGGAAACTCCCATAAAATGGTTTGCCAAATCGAGCGGAACAACAAATGCAAAAAGTAAATTTATCCCCGTAAGCAATGAAGCCCTAGAAGATTGCCATTATAAAGGAAGCAAGGATTTATTGTGCATGTATTTGAACAATAATGAGAACTCCGAAATGTTTCTTGGAAAGAGTCTTCGACTGGGTGGAAGCTCGCAAATATATGAAGAAAACAATACGTTTTTTGGGGATTTATCCGCCATATTAATTGAAAACATGCCTATTTGGGCTGAATTTAGTAGCACCCCAAGCAATAAAGTTTCCTTGATGAGTGATTGGGAAACAAAAATTGCAGCTATTATAAACGAAACAAAAAACGAAAATGTAACCAGTTTTGCTGGAGTACCATCGTGGATGTTGGTTTTAATGAATAAAGTACTGCAAGAAACTGGCAAAGGCGATTTAATGGAGCTATGGCCAAATTTAGAAGTGTATTTCCATGGCGGGGTGAATTTTGAACCGTATCGCGAACAGTATCAAAAAATTCTACCTAAAAAAGATTTCAAATATTATGAAATATACAATGCCTCCGAAGGATTTTTCGCCATTCAGGATTTGAATGATTCTAATGATTTATTGCTGATGTTGGATTACGGAATATTTTATGAATTTATTCCGATGGAGACTTTTGAGACTCCAGATCAAAAAATTATCCGATTATCCGATGTGGTTCTCTTTAAAAATTATGCTGTAGTAATCACCACAAATTCAGGTTTGTGGCGCTACTTAATCGGCGACACCGTTCGATTTACGAGCTTAAATCCGTATCGAATTCGGGTATCGGGAAGAACGAAACATCATATCAATGTTTTTGGCGAAGAATTAATGGTCGAAAATGCAGATCAAGCTATTGCCAAAACCTGCCAAATTACTAATGCCGAAATAGTTGATTACACTGTGGCTCCCGTTTTTATGAAAGACAAAGAAAAAGGAGCGCACGAATGGATGATTGAATTCAAGAAAAAACCAGCTGATGTAGTTGCTTTTAGAAAAATATTAGATGAAACGTTGCAAACCTTAAACTCGGATTACGAGGCAAAACGCTACAACAATATGACATTGAATCCTTTGGTTGTTAATGTTGCTCGTGAAAATCTATTTTACGATTGGTTGAAAGAAAAAAACAAACTTGGCGGACAACACAAAATACCAAGATTGTCTAATCAAAGAGACTATTTAGAACAATTGAAAAATATGCAGGTGATTGTACACCAATAAAATGAAAAAACTTCTTTTTATATTTCTCCTTATCTCTTTTCTAATTTCTTGTGGACCTCACCGAATGCAATGTGGACCAAGAGGAAATTGTAATGCTTCGGAAAGGAAAATTTTAAATCAATTTATCACTAGTGTCCACTATAAATTAAAATAAGTTCTTTGAAATTATTGTAAATCTGTATTTTAAGTCTCATTTTAGAGCGTGACGATTTGAAATGAATCTATTATGTTCGTAAATTA
>Ga0209499_1001185_pt1 | contig 18497 bp, 19 predicted proteins | sample C_130208_EF_Meta_FD_187306 | JGI IMG/M metagenome (GOLD analysis project Ga0209499, IMG submission 187306) | Freshwater microbial communities from Lake Croche, Canada to study carbon cycling - C_130208_EF_MetaG (SPAdes) (version 2) | ecosystem: Environmental > Aquatic > Freshwater > Lake...
CCGGTGGTAAGGTCTTGGCCCTCAATGCCACCCCGCTCCTCTATGGCAAGCCGAACTTCTTTAATCCGGGATTTTTGGCCGCTGGTCCGCTCGATCCGATCGCCGCCACGCCGTTCATGGACTAGGGCTTAGCTTAAGCGCCTCTTGGTTTGCTACGAGGTGCCTTAGAAAAGCTTATGCGATATCATACGGCATCGGCGCTAATAGAACCGCCTATGACCACCGAAAGCGCGACCGTGCCTGACATCGAGCAAACGCCCCTGCTGTCCCCCGTGGCCCTGACCCACCTGCAAAGGCTGGAGGCAGAGAGCATCCACATCATGCGTGAGGTTGTGGCCGAGAGCGACAATCCGGTGATGCTCTATTCCATCGGCAAGGACAGTGCGGTGATGCTGCATCTGGCGATCAAGGCCTTCTATCCGGCCCTGCCGCCCTTCCCGCTGTTGCATGTCGATACGGGCTGGAAGTTCCGCGAGATGATCGCCTTTCGCGACGATATTGTGGCCAAGCTCGGCCTGACCCTTTTGACCCACACCAATCCGGACGGTGTCGCCCAAGGCGTTGGTCCCTTCACCCATGGGTCAGCGGTCCATACGGACATCATGAAGACCCAAGGCCTGAAGCAGGCATTGGATCAGCACGGCTTTGACGTGGCCTTTGGCGGCGCGCGGCGGGACGAGGAAAAGTCCCGCGCCAAGGAGCGCATCTTCTCGTTCCGCTCGGCCCAGCACCGCTGGGACCCCAAACAGCAGCGGCCAGAGCTGTGGCGCACCTATAATGCCCGCAAGCAAAAGGGCGAGAGCATCCGGGTCTTCCCCCTGTCCAACTGGACCGAGCTCGATATCTGGCAGTATATCCATCTGGAGAACATCCCGCTGGTGCCACTCTATTTTGCGGCCAAGCGGCCCGTGGTCGAGCGTGATGGCACGCTGATCATGGTCGATGATGACCGCATGCCCATGCGGCCCGGCGAGGTGCCCGATCAGAAAATGGTGCGTTTCCGGACCCTTGGCTGCTACCCCCTGACCGGGGCGGTTGAGAGCACGGCGGCGACGCTGCCCGACATTATTCAAGAGATGCTGCTGACCACCACTTCTGAACGTCAGGGGCGGGTCATTGACCATGACCAGGCCGCCTCCATGGAGAAGAAGAAACAGGAGGGCTATTTCTGATGGCCCACATCTCTGATCTCATCGGCACCGACATCGACGCCTATCTGTTGCAGCATCAGCATAAGAGCCTCTTGCGCTTCATCACCTGCGGCAGTGTTGACGACGGCAAGTCCACCCTGATCGGGCGGCTGCTCTATGATTCCAAAATGATCTTCGAAGATCAGATGGCGACCTTGGAGGCGGACTCCAAGCGCGTCGGCACCCAGGGCGGCGAGATCGATTTCGCCCTTCTGGTCGATGGACTGGCGGCCGAGCGCGAGCAGGGCATCACCATCGATGTCGCCTATCGCTTCTTCTCGACCGACCGGCGCAAGTTCATCGTCGCCGACACACCCGGCCACGAGCAATATACTCGCAATATGGTCACCGGGGCCTCGACCGCTGATCTGGCCGTGATCTTGGTCGATGCGCGCAAGGGCATCTTGACCCAGACCCGCCGCCACAGTTTCCTTGTCTCGCTGATCGGCATCCGCAAGGTGGTTCTGGCGGTCAATAAGATGGATCTGGTCGGCTTTGATCAGGTGACCTTTGATCAGATCGTCAGCGACTATCGCGCCTTTGCCGCCCAGATTGGCCTAGACGATGTCACGGCGATCCCCATTTCGGGCCTGCGCGGCGACAATATTGCCTCTCGCAGCGAGGCTACCCCTTGGTTCGATGGCCCGGTGCTGATCGACCATCTGGAGACCGTGCCGCTGGATGAGGCCCGCCGTCAGCAGGGCGATCTTCGCCTGCCGGTCCAGTGGGTCAACCGGCCCAATCTCGATTTTCGAGGCTTTACCGGCCAGATCGCCAGCGGCGTGGTCCGCCCCGGCGACACGGTGCGGGTCCTGCCGTCGGGCAAGCAGAGCAAGGTGGCGCGCATTGTCACCTATGACGGCGACCTTGATCTGGCCGTGGCCGGACAATCCGTCACCCTGACGCTGGAAGACGAGATCGACTGCTCACGCGGCGACATCATCGCCTCGGGCAATCCGCCCGAAGTGGCCGACCAGTTCGAGACCACCCTGATCTGGATGGCCGAAGAGCCGATGCTGCCGGGCCGGTCCTACTGGCTGAAGATCGGGGCCAAGCTGGTGGCCGCAACCATCACCGAGCCGAAATATAAGATCAACGTCAATACGCTGGAACATCTGGCCGCCAAGTCGCTGACCCTCAACGAGATCGGCGTCTGCAATATCAGCCTCGACCAGCAGATCGCTTTTGATCCGTATAGGGATAATGTTGATACGGGCGGCTTCATCCTGATCGACCGGATGACCAATGCCACCATCGGCGCGGGCCTGATCACCTTTGCCCTGCGCCGTTCGCAGAACATCCATTGGCAGGCTCTGGACGTTAACAAGACCAGCCGCGCAGACCTCAAGGGCCAACGCTCGGCAATCTTGTGGTTCACCGGCCTGTCGGGGTCGGGCAAGTCGACCATCGCCAATCTGGTGGAAAAGCAGCTCTTTGCGCTGGGTCGTCACACCACCGTTCTGGACGGCGACAATGTTCGCCACGGCCTGAACCGGGACCTAGGCTTTACCGATGCCGACCGGGTGGAAAATATCCGCCGCGTGGCCGAGGTGTCCAAGCTGATGGTCGAGGCCGGGCTCATCACCCTCGTCTCGTTCATCTCGCCCTTCCGGTCTGAGCGGCAGATGGCGCGCGATCTGGTCGAGACCAGCGAATTTATCGAGATCTTCGTCGATACGCCGCTGGCCGTGGCCGAAGAGCGGGACGTTAAGGGGCTCTATAAAAAGGCCCGCAGCGGGGCCTTGAAGAACTTCACAGGCATCGACAGTCCCTATGAGGCCCCCGTCACGCCGGAAATCCACATCGACACCACCAAGATGAGCCCCGAACAGGCCGCCGATCTGATTGTCGAGCGCCTACGCGACCGGGGTCTGATCAAGGGCGGTTGGCACGGGCCAGAGATCTAGCCCGCGTCCCTTAGCGATAGCTGGCGGCGACCTTAAAGCTGGACACCAGGCGCGACAGGCTGGCCGCCTCCTGCGCCAAGGCATGGCTGGCGGCGGTGGTCTCTTCAACCATGGCCGCGTTCTGCTGGGTCACCTGATCCATCTGATTGACGGCGGAATTGATCTCGTGAAGGCCGATCGCTTGGTCCTTGGCCGATGAGGCGATGGCGGTGACCACGCCATTGACGCCAGCCACCATCTCCATGATCCGATTGAGGGCCGAACCGGTCTGACCGACCAGATCAACGCCTTGGCTAACCTGACGCGTACTGGCCGAGATCAGGGCCTTAATCTCCTTGGCCGCCTCGGCAGACCGCTGGGCTAGAGCCCGCACTTCAGAGGCCACCACCGCAAAGCCGCGACCTGCATCCCCGGCCCGCGCCGCTTCGACGCCAGCATTGAGGGCCAAAAGGTTGGTTTGGAAGGCGATCTCGTCGATGACGCCAATGATCTGGCTGATCTGATTGGCCGATTTGGAGATCTCGCTCATGGCCTCGACGGCGCGGCTGACGATCAAGCCGCCCTCTTGCGCCTCCTTGGTGGCCTTGGTGACCACTTGGCTGGCCTCGGTTGAGCCATCAGCGGTGCGCCGGACGGTGTTGGTGATTTCATTCAGGGCGGCGGCGGTCTCTTCCAGACTGGCGGCCTGCTGCTCGGTGCGGCGCGACAGGTCGTCCGACGCTCGGCTGATCTCGTCAGTACCCGTCGACATGCTGCCGGAGGTATCGATGATCGACTGAACAGTCTGGCGCAGACGCTGGATCGCGCCGTTAAAGTCGGTGCGCAGCCGCTCATATTCCGGCGCAAAGGGCTCATTCAGGCTGACGGTCAGATCGCCATTGGACAGGCTTTCCAAGCCACCCGCGATGGCCTCAACCATCTGCTGCTGCTCGCGTTCAGCGGCGAGACGGCGCTCTTCGTTCTGGCGACGCTCTTCTTCGAGCATGCGGCGCTGCTCGGCCGCTTCAACTTCGCTGGCCCGGTCGGCAATGGCCTGTTTGAAGGTGTGGAGCGCGCGGGTCAGGAGCCCGATCTCATCGGTGCGCGTCGTCGTCGGCACCGCAACCGTCAAATCCCCCTTGGCCAAGCGATCCACAACCCGTGTGACCTCGGCGATGGGCTGAACCAGAACCCGGCGCGCCATGATCATCAAGAGCAGGCAAGAGGCGAGGCCGACGATCAAGATCACGACCATCAGGATTTCAGAGAAGATCGCTCGGCTATTGGCTCGCTCCACGTCGGCCTTTGAGACCGCTTCGATCCGTTCCGAGACCTTGCCCATCGCGTCCTCCAATATGAGGAACTTTTTCATGAACGGGGCCATATCGTTCGCGGCCGCTTCTGGCTGGGTGTCCACCTTGGCGACGATGGCCTTTGCCGCCGCAATATAGTCGGCCAATGGGACGGCGACCTCGGTCAAGGCAGAACGAATTTGCGGGTTCTTGGCCAGCTTCAAGTTCGTGTCGATCATGGTTTCGAAGTCGGCCACATGCTCCGCGAGGTCCTTGCGGACGTCCGCAATATGATTCACCGACCCGGGGGTCTGGGTCTGGAACGCCAAGAGCACGTCCCCGCGCAGGGCGTCATGATCCATGTCCGCCTGCTGATGGGTCTGTAAGATTTTCGAGGACAGAAAGGTCTCTCTAAGCTGACCCGCCAGGTCCACCGCCACCCAGATGCCCGCGCCCACACTGGCTGCAAACAGGATCATCAGACCGATACAGGCGGCCATGACCGTCTGGTTGATCGAGGTGGTTTTCATCGCAGGCTTCCTTGGCGATTGATCGAGGATCGCAAGGGCAGCGGCCCGCAGATCACCTGATCGTTAGTTATCGCTATTAAAACCCTATTCAGGTTCCCAACAGCTTAACATGTAAGGAAATTCTAAGATGGGGTCTCGCCCCCCTCGGGCGCAGTCGGTTCTAAGCAACCTCGAAGCTGGGATGATAGCGCACTTCGCCTTTTGGTGATGAACCGCTGAGGGTCAGGCGCTGAAAATAGCGCGAAGGGGCACCGCGATAGATGAGGGCTGGATCATGCTCGAACCCAAAGCGACCATAGTATTTCGGATTGCCAAGCAAGACGCAGCCCGCCGCAGGAAGGACTTTAAGCCTCTGCAATCCGTCGCGAATGAGGGCCTGGCCTATGCCCTGCCGCTGACGCTCTGGCCAAACCGAGACCGGTCCAAGACCATACCAATCGGCTTCGATGTCATTGATCGTGACGGGTGAAAAGGCCACGTGGCCGACAAGGGCCTCATCCTGAACCGCCACAAGCGAAAGGGTTAAGGCCCCCGCCGCTCTCAAACCATCAACGATCTTAGCCTCAGTCTGGCTGCTATAGGCCATGGGCTTAAAGGCCGCGACCGTAAGGGCATGGATTATCTCCACATCCTCAGGGCGTTCAGGTCTGACCTGGATCATTAGGAGTCTCTCGACATGAGGGGCCTCGGCATCGGTGACAATATCGTCCTGATGAAGATTTGAAAGACGGAGCCCTTCAGATCGCTTTCAAAAACCTTGCCAAAGGTAAGCGAATTGCTTACATTAAAATCATGATCAAATCGTTCCGCAGCAAGCCCCTCGCCCAGCTTTGGGCAACGGGAACGACCGCGGGCATTGATAAGCAAAAACATAAACGAACGCTTTTAAGGCTGGAAACACTCGATCAGGCGGAACGACCGGAAGACATGAATGTCCAAGGCTACGACTTTCATTCGCTTCGGGGGCAGGACCCCATAAGGTACAGCGTCCACGTCAACGGCCCATGGTGTGTGACCTTTGAATTTGAGGGCGCAGACGCTTACCGCGTTGATTTCGAGCAATATCACTGAGGACGACATGACCGAATATTCTACGAACCGCGACACCTCACGTTGCCCACCCCACCCCGGCGCAATGCTCGCCGACGCCGCCGATATAAATGGGCTGACGAAGGTGGAACTCGCCGCACGGCTCTCCATCTCCCGGCAACATGTCTATGACTTGATGAGGGAGCGCAAACCGGTATCGCCGTCTGTCGCGGTAAAGCTGGGCGCGTTTTTTGGAAATGGTGGCGGCATCTGGCTGAGGATGCAGACCGCTCATGACCTGTGGATCGCCGAACGCGACACGGACATATCGACCATCAGAAAGCTTGAAGCCGCTTGATCTGAGAGGTCGAGGCTGGTCCGACCCCAAGGGCTTCGCGCGGCACAAAAACAATTTAAAAATGTAAAATAACGATTGCCGTTTTTAGCGTCTTGCCAAACACTACGCTCTCTAAATTGGCTGGCCTCCGAATGGGTCACTAATAAATGAACAGCCTATTGCGTCATGATGGTCAGATCACTTTGAATCAGCTAACTTTTAAAGATATTTGAGAAAGGTGGTCACTCGTGCGCCCTGTCGTAATCGATCTGTTTTCCGGCGCTGGTGGCATGAGCCTCGGCTTTGAGCAAGCTGGGTTTGACTTAGCTGCCGCTGTTGAGATTGATCCCATTCATTGTGCGGTTCACGAGTTCAATTTTCCTGAAACGACAATCATTCCTCGTTCAGTGGCAGGCTTGTCTGCTGCCGAGATCCGGCGTCGAGCGAACCTTGGCGAAAAGATGATCGACTGCGTGATCGGTGGCCCGCCATGCCAAGGTTTTTCGATGATTGGGCATCGAGTTTTGGATGACCCAAGGAATCAACTGGTTCTTGAGTTTGTACGCCTCGTGTCTGAGTTGGGCGCGAGATCTTTTGTCTTCGAAAACGTTAAGGGTCTGACTGTTGGAAGCCAGCGTGCTGTCCTCGATGAAATCGTCGAAGCCTTTGATTGTGCCGGTTACGATGTCCGCTTGCCGTGGCAAGTCCTTGATGCGGCCTCATATGGAGTTCCGCAGCACAGACAACGGCTCATACTTATGGGAGTGAAGCGGGGTGAGAAGCTTCCTGTATATCCGTTCCCCCTCACCAGTTCCGCAGATGGTCGTAAGCCTATGGCTGGCCTGCCTGTAGGCCCAAACTGCCAAAATGCATTAGGCGATTTACCTGACGCAGATCTGTTTGCGGAATTGGCAGATTCAGATTCCGTCGCAACGTCCAAGTTTGGCTCGCCGAGCGAATACGCTCGTGAAATGCGCTGCTTAACCAATGACGCTTGGCATAATGGCTATGTCCGAAATTGGAATCCTGAAGTTCTCACGTCGAGCGCTAGAACTGAACATACCGATATCTCGAAAAGGCGATTTTCTGAAACTAAGGCCGGAGCAGTTGAGCCGATTAGTCGGTTCTTCAAACTCCCACCTAGGGGGCTCTCCAATACGCTAAGGGCGGGCACGGATGGATCCCGAGGGGCTTTTACAAGTCCAAGGCCGATTCATTACGCCTATAGCCGCTGCATAACCGTTCGAGAGATGGCTCGCCTCCATGGGTTTCCCGACTGGTTTCGATTGCACTCCACCAAATGGCATGGAGCGCGGCAGATTGGGAATGCTGTTCCCCCGCCACTGGCTCGTGCAGTTGCGGGAAGCATGATGATGGCGCTTTGCTTTAAGCCGTCAAAACCATACCGAGAAATCGATCTTGGCGACCCGGCGCTCCTACACATGGTTATGTCCGATGCCGCCGAATATTTCGGCGTTCTGAAACCGAGCACTAAAAGAGACCGAAAAAGCGGCGCTAAAAAGCGTTCGCAGATAGAGATTGAAGCGACGCGGGTGTTGAGTGCCGCCGATGGCTAAAGCTGATCCTGCTGCCAATCGATACGCGGTCCTTATCGAGCACATTTTCAAACACCACTGGAGTTTGGGGGTGCATGAATTTGAGTTTGCTCGAGAAGAGATTGAAACGTCTGCAGCGAGCCTTGCAATCAAACTGCCGAAAAACTTAGGCGATATAATTTATAGCTTTCGGTTCCGAATTCGTTTTCCTATAGGCATAGTTTCCACGCAACCCGAAGGCCTTGAATGGATCATTGAGGGAGCGGGGTCGGGTCGCTACCGCTTCAAGCTTGTCAAAGTACAGCGAATTTTACCCAGAACCGACCTCGTCAGGGTTTTGATCCCGGACGCTACGCCTGAACTTATCCGCGCCTATGCCCTTGATGACGAGCAGGCTCTGCTTGCCATCGTTCGATACAATCGTCTGATCGACACTTTTCTGGGGCTAACATCATACAGTCTGCAAAATCACCTTCGCACTACCGTTAAGGGGATTGGACAGATTGAAATCGACGAACTCTATATCGGGCTCGACAAGCGGGGTTGTCACTACATCATTCCTGTTCAAGCTAAGGGCGGAAAAGATCAAATTGGTGTGGTTCAGACCACACAGGACATACGTTTTGTTGAACAAAAGTTTCCGGGGCTTCGATGCCGAGCAATCTCAGCCCAATTCATGGACGATGGGGTAGTGGCCCTGTTTGAGCTCACGCTTCAAGACGGCGAGATACGTGTGGTCGACGAGCGGCACTACAAGTTGGTGTCTGCTGACAAACTCGATAGGGACCAAATCAAAAGCTATCAGGACTAGCTTAAACCGGATTTAGTTTGGGCCAATGATTCCGCTAGCCCCCTCGAATGGTTCGGCCTTTTCGCTTGCCAAGCCAAACGCAAAAATCTTCAGAGTCAATCCATGGAACAAGTTTGGTGCCCCCGGTCAGACTCGAACTGACACACCTTTCAGTACTCGATTTTGAGTCGAGCGCGTCTACCATTCCACCACGGGGGCGACCGAGGGGGCCAGCCTTGCGGGCTGCGGGGACCTTCTAGCAATGCCCACCGGCCTGAACAAGTCCCTTGGTCAGGGATTGTGGCCCGAACAGATCATCCCGGCTCGACCGTCTGTTCAATGGCACCAAACAGGCTATGGCGTTTGGCATCCCTCATCTCGATACGGACGACATCGCCATATTTCAAAAAGGGCGTGGTGGCTTGACCATCAACAAGGGTCTCCACCGTTCGTACCTCCGCGATACAGGCATAGCCAACGCCGCCCGCTTTCAAGGTCTTGGCCGGAGCGCCTGACGGGTCACGGTTTGATACGGTGCCAGAGCCAATGATGGTTCCAGCCCCCAAGGCGCGGGTCTTGGCCGCATGGGCGATCAGGGTGCCAAAATCAAAGGTCATGTCGACCCCTGCATCGGGCTCTCCCAGAGGCTGGCCATTGACCACCACCTCGAGCGCCCCGTGCAGCTTACCCTGCGACCAGGCCGCACCCAGCCCATCGGGCTTCACCGCGACCGGCGAGAAGGCACTGGCGGGCTTGGAGTGGAAGAAGCCAAAGCCCTTGGCCAGTTCACCGGGCATCAGGTTTCGCAGGCTGACATCATTGGCCAGCATGACGAGGCGCACGGCCGCAAGGGCCTCATCCCGCCCCGCCCCCATCGGCCCACTGAAAGGCGCGCGGCAAGGGGCTGGCGGCCTCATGTTCATGAAACCGCGCACGGGGCAGACCGCCGGTCTCCAGACTGTAGGCCAGCGCCCGCAACATCGGCTCACAGCGGTCCCAATCGTCGAGCGCAGCCTGCAGGGTTGGGGCAACCGCATCGGCCAAGACATACCAAGCCAAGTCATTGGAGACGACGACCAGACGACCATCTCGGCGAGCGGCAGAATCGGATTTGAGCGATGCAAGCTTCATGGCATGTCTTCCCTCTGGGGCCTCATGGGCGCGGACTTGGTAGCTTAGGGAATGTGGACACGATTTTTTCCGTTCCACCAGAGGCTTTAAAGTCCCACCCTGCGGCGCGGGGGCACAAGACAGGAACGCCGGAGTCTGGTAGCGGGGAGGCATAAGTCTGGGAGCCTCCATGCTGCACCGCCTCTATACCCGTGTCCTTTCCCTAGCGGGCCATCGGCTAGCAGGTCTTTGGCTGGCCATTGTCGCCTTTGCCGAAAGCTCGTTCTTTCCTATTCCGCCCGATGTCATGCTGGCCCCGATGGTGATGGCCAAGCCGGAGAGGGCCTATCACTATGCCGCGATCTGCACCGCTGCCTCGGTGGCTGGGGGGATTTTGGGCTATGGGATCGGCTTCTATCTGGAGCCCGTTGGCCATTGGGTCTTGGCGCTGACCGGCCACACGGGCGGAGTCGCGCAGTTTCAACAATGGTTTGCCAAGTGGGGCATTTGGGTGATCCTGATCAAGGGCCTGACACCCATCCCCTATAAGCTGGTGACCATCGCCTCGGGCCTTGCCGCCTTCAGTTTCCCTATGTTCATTGCCGCCTCTGTCGTCACGCGCGGCGCAAGGTTCTTTCTGGTCGCGGGCCTGATCAAACATTTCGGCCCCCAGATGCAAGAGGTCATCGAGCGCCGCATGATGCTGGTCACCAGCCTCGTTCTGATCGTCCTTGTCGGCGGATTTGTCGCGGTCAAGCTGCTGGCCTAGTCGAGAAAATAGATTTGCGGCGGCGGCGGACGAGGATCAGCGGGATTACGATATTCTAGATCGCACCACGGCGCCCAAGGCAGCATATAATTTTGGAAATCTTTACCGATATAGATTTTATATCGACCATTGACGGTAAATATCCGTCGAAATTTCGATTCCCTTGTCAAATCAATAAATGCCGATAGGGTTTTGATGTTCAAATCTAGCATATGTCTATATTTGAATTCAGGCCCACTGATCGTCGATAAATATTCTGATGGTTTCGATGCGTCCAAATAGAACGCCACCTCTTCCAACGCCCCCGTTGGCGTTTGAATACCCAATTCGCCGCCATGGGGCATAGGTATTGTCAGGTGAACATGATCATTGGGACCGATGATCTGAGGCGTACAGGTCATCCCAAAGGATATTAAAGGCTCTTGCGACTTCGATTTCGTCTCGGCCTTAAGCGGGGCTGGCCCCGATAGAGTGATCGAGATTAGGAGCGCCAATGCGGCAATTGGGGCGGGGCTTGCCTTCAACATCCTAACTGTTCCTAAAACTGAATATGGACATGCTTTGGTTGTGGCTCATATGTCGCCTTTGCCCCATGCCTTCTGGCAATCAAGATAAGCTTTTCCATGTCCTGATGATTAATATATTTTGGGCTAATGTCAAATGCCCCGTCAATCATGTGCTTGGAAACATAAACATTATTATCCTTTTGGCGCTGAATTACCTTTGCCATAGCTGCAATCACTTCGGTTCTGGGTTTTCTATTATTTAAATAATAAGCGTCCCTGATTTCTTTAAGCGCTTCACGATTTGTATAGTCAGACCCAGATGCTCCGCCGTGAAATTTCCAATACATGGCATCAGCCTGACGTTCGGCTGATCGCGTACCGCTTGACACCACCATGGTTTTTCCCGTGGATTTTTGAAAATCGCTCCCGATAGCGTCAATGCGATCATGAAGTTTTGGTGGAATCACGAGATGGGACGTTTGGATTTTATAATGGCGAGGTTGTTGGCCATTTGAGCTGGCACCTGCCGAACCGCCTCCACTTTCACCCCCCTCAGAAAAGGTGAATCGACCCAAGCGATCATGGTTATGGTTGAATTTGTGCTCGACTTGGAAAAATCCGTCGGATCGGCCAAGCCCAAAAGACCTTTCTCGTCCCATTCGAAGAGGCTCCTGTGCGTTCTAGTAACCTCCAGAATAGATCCTACACACACTGCGGGGATTACCCCTACATCTGCCCCTTGGGCTCCCCGCCCGGATGGACTAGATTGAGGCCTATGCGCGCCCTGACCCGTCCCCTTGCCCTTTGGCAGCCCCTCATCGTCGCCCTCGGTTCGGCGGCGCTGCTCGCTGTGGCCCATGGGTTTGAGACCTTTGGCGGCCTCGCGCCCTGCACCCTCTGTTTGAAACAGCGGGAGGTCTATTGGGTGGCTCTGAGTCTGGGTCTAAGCGGCATGGTTGCGAGCCGTCTAAGCGGGTCGGATCGTATCCGGCGCGGAGTCGCGATCGGATTGACCATCGTCTTTGCCTACGGGGCCTATCTGGCCGCCTATCATGCCGGAGCCGAGTGGAAATGGTGGCCAGGGCCGACCACCTGTTCTGGTGCCGGGACCGGCGTCAGCGCGCAGGCCATGGCCGATCTGCTCAATGGCGCGAAGATTGCGCCGCCGCGCTGCGACCAAGCGGCTTGGGTCTGGCTGGGCCTGTCCATGGCCGGATGGAACTTTCTGGTCTATCTGGCGCTCGCGGCCTACAGCGCCGCCAGCGCCCTTTACAAGAAGGCTTAAGGCCATGAGTGACAAGCCCATCCCGCCCCGTCCGGGCCTTGGCGCACCCGATGCGCGGCTCGGCGAAATTCTGCGTGTGGACCATGCCGGAGAGCTGGGCGCGGTCCATATCTATCGCGGCCAAAGGGCAGTCTTTGCCAAGGCTAAGGACAAGGATCGCATTGCCGGACAACTTGCTGAGATGGAGGGCCATGAGGCCGTGCACCTCGCGGCCTTTGATCAACTCCTGACCCGTCATCAGGTCCGCCCGACTCTGATGGCCCCCCTCTGGCGCGTGGCCGGCTTTGCGCTTGGCGCGGGAACCGCCCTGCTCGGCGAGAAGGCCGCCCATGCCTGCACCGCTGCGGTCGAGACGGTGATCGAGGAACATTACGCGGCCCAGATCGCCGAGATCTCCACTGACCGCCCCGAACTGGCCGCAGAGCTCAGCCGCTTTCGCGACGAGGAACTGTCCCACCGCGATCTGGCCGTGGCCGAGGGCGCGCTGGAGACGCCCGGCTATCCCTTGCTCGCCGGTCTGATCCGCGCAGGTTGCCGCGTCGCCATCAAGATCAGCGAGCGCATCTAGGTCTTTCCTTTGCGCCCATTTGCACCAAGAGTGCGCCTATGAGCTTGGCAGACTTCCTTCGCCCTTGCGGCCCCGTGGTCGATAGCGCTGCTGCCGAGCGGCTGTTCGAGGTCCTATCCAAGGCCGCTGAGCGCGACGGCTGGAGCGCGCGGCTCAAACAGGTCTGGCGGTCCCTCGAGCCGATTGCGGGAGCCTCGCCCTATCTGGCCGGATTGATGAGGCGCGCGCCGGGGCAGCTTCGCCAAGCCCTTGAGGCCGAAGACCCCATCGGCGACATTCTGCGCCAGACGCAAGCGGTGGCGAACGAGACCGATCTGATCGCCGGGGCCAAGACCCTGCGCGCCCTCAAGGCCGATGCGCACCTGACCATCGCTCTGGCCGATCTCGGCGGGGTTTGGGACCTGACCGCCGTGACCGGCAACATTACCGAATTTGCCGATCTGGCCGTCCAGTCTGCCCTGGCCATGGCCGTTCGCACTGAGGTGACCAAGGGCCGGTTGCTGCCCGCGCCGAACGAGACAGCAGGCCCCATACCGGGGCTCTTTTGCATTGCCATGGGCAAGCACGGGGCCTTTGAGCTGAACTATTCCAGCGATATCGACATCTCGATCTTTTACGAGCCCGACCGGATGTTGGTGCCGCTCGGAGGCGATCCGCAGGGCGCCGCCTTGGCGGTGACAAGGTCCTTGGCGCAGCTCCTGCAAGAGCGCACGGCGGACGGTTATGTCTTTCGGGTGGACCTGCGCCTGCGTCCCGATCCTAGCTCGACCCCGCCAGCTGTGTCGGTCGCCGCCGCCCTCGACTATTACCAAACCGTCGGCCAGAACTGGGAGCGGGCAGCCTTTATCAAGGCCCGCGCCATGGCCGGGGACGTGGCGCTGGGCCAAGGCTTTCTTGAGGAGCTGTCGGGCTTTATCTGGCGCAAGAACCTCGACTTTGCCGCCATTGCCGACATCCATTCGATCAAGCGCCAGATCCACATCCACAAGGTCGATGACCGGCTGACCGCCAAGGGGGCCAATCTCAAGCTGGGTCGGGGCGGCATTCGCGAGATTGAGTTCTACGTCCAAACCCAGCAACTGATCCTCGGCGGTCGCAACCCGGCCCTGCGCTCGAACCGCACGCTCGATGCCCTGACCGCGCTTTGTGTCGCAGGGCAAGTGACTGCCGAGACCGCCGCCGAGCTGCACCGCGCCTATCTGCATCTGCGCGGCTGGGAGCACCGAATCCAGATGCTGCATGACGAGCAGACCCACCGCCTGCCCGAAAGCGATGCCGACCGTCGGCGCGTGGCGGCCCTGTCGGGGGCGCCGGACCTTCGCCGCTTCGATGCTCAGGTCACCCGCCTGCTCAAACAGGTGAACCAGCGCTATGGCGAACTGTTTCCAGAGGCCGAAGACCTGTCATCATCCTTTGGCAGTCTGGTCTTTACCGGGGTTGAGGATGATCCCGAGACCCTCGCCACCTTGGCGCGGATGGGCTTTTCCAACCCAGCGCAGGTCGCCGCCACCATCCGCTCTTGGCACCATGGGCACATCAACGCCACCCGCACCGAACGAGGCCGCGAGCTCTTCACCCAGCTTGTACCGCGCTTGCTAGAAGCGACCCATGCCACTGGCGCTCCAGACGCCGCCTTCCTGCGGTTTAGCGACTTCTTTTCGCGGCTGTCGTCAGGGGTTCAGCTTCAATCCCTGATGCTGGCCCAGCCCAAACTGCTCAAGCTGCTCGTTCAGGTCATGGCCTTCGCGCCTCGGCTGGCGAGCACCTTGGCCCGCAGGCCCGCAGCCCTCGATGCCCTGCTCGACCATAGCTTTTTCGAGCCCTTCGATGCCGATGCGGAGGCGAAGGCCTTTGCCAGCGTGATGGCGCGGGCAGAGGGCTTTGAAGCGGCGATGGATGCGGCCCGGATCATGCACCGCGAACAGGCCTTCCGTATCGGCCTTCAGGTCATGACCGGCGCGGCCAGCGCCGAAGAGGCGGGCCGCGCCTTTGCCGGTTTGGCCGACATGGTCATTCGCAGCCTTGCCCCTGTGGCTCTGGCGGAAACGGTGCGGATCGGCGGGGACTTTCCCGGTCAGGTCGCGGTTGTGGCGCTCGGCAAGTGCGGCTCGGGCGAGATGACCGCCCGTTCGGACCTTGATCTGATGACCCTCTATCAGGCCGATGACCCGGTCTCTATGTCGGGCAAAAAGGGCTGGGGGGCAGAGACCTTCTATGCCCGCTTTACGCAGCGGCTGGTCGCCGCCCTGTCGGCTCCAACCGGCGAAGGCGGGCTCTATGAGGTGGATCTACAACTGCGCCCGTCGGGTACGGCTGGCCCCGTCGCCGTCAGTCGCGCGGCCTTTGATGGCTACTATGCGGGGCAGTCAGACGGCGAGGCCGAGACCTGGGAGATCCTCGCCCTAACCCGCGCGCGGGTGGTTTGGGCCAGCAGTCCTGACTTTGCTGTGGTCGCTTCCGCCGCTATCGAGACCGCCCTGCGCCGCCCGCGTGATCCCAAACAGGCCGTGCGCGACATGCTCGATATGCGCCGCCTGATGGAACAGGAACGCCCGGCCAAGGGCGATTGGGACCTTAAGCTGGCCAAGGGGGGGCTGGTCGATATCGAGTTTATCGCGCAGCTGTTGCAGATCATCCACGCCCCGAATGGCGGGCCCTTAGAGGTCAATACGGCCAAGGCGTTGACCACTGCAAAGGCCGGAGGCCTCGCTGACACCGATCAGATAGCGGCGCTAGAGGCGGGCTGGAAGCTTCAGCAGAACCTGACCCAACTGCTCAAGGTGGCCATCGACGACGATGCAGACCCGCTAATCGAGCCAGCCCCCTTCCGCGCTCTGTTGGCCAAGGCGGCCGGGGTGCGGAACTTCAAGTCGGTTCCGGCCTATTTGGCCCTGATCCGTCAGTCGGCGCGCGAGGCCTTCGAACAGATCGCCAAGGACATTCAGCAATAGGTCGCACGAGGCGAGCCTCCTTCCATCAAAGCGACGGATTTCGTTCGGGCGCACGTTTGATCCTTTGAACGGTCAAGACACGTTCCCCCCAAACGGAGATTTCTGATGAAAAAGTTCCTCTATGCGGCTGGCTTCAGCCTCGTCCTGAGCGGCGTTGCCTTAGCTCAGCCCGCCATGCCTCCCCGCGAGGGTCCGGGCCATGAGGGTGGCATGAAACATCCTCACATGCCCAATCCCGATCTGAACGGCGATGGCAAGGTCACCCTAGCCGAGTTCCAGCAAAGCCATGCCGATCAGATGATGAAGCTGGACACCAACAAGGACGGTAAGATTACCGAGGCAGAGTTTATGGCGCGTCCGCGCATGATGGGTCACGACGGTCCGCCGCCTCCAAAGCCAGAAGGTCAAAAGGACAAGGATCGTCCTATGCGCCGCGAAATGATGGAAAAGATGCGCGGCGAGCGTCAGGGCATGATGTTCGACATGCTCGATGCCAATGATGACGGTGCCATCACCCGCGCCGAAATCGACCGCATGACGGCCAAGCACTTTAAGCGTCTGGACAAAAATAGCGACGGCGTCCTGACCGGTGATGAATTGCCCAAACCCCCTATGAAGGGTGGTCATCACGGCGATCACGGCCCACACTAATCTGACCTAAAGGCTCGCACAGGCTCGCTGGGGGGCTGTCTGTGCGAGCCATTCTACCCATGCAAAGAGGTATGATTTGTCCAACCGCCCGCCCGATCCTGACGCCGACCTGGTTATCCGGGTGGGGCGCGGTGATCCCGCAGCGGTTCAGGCCCTGATGGCGCGCAAGCTGCCCCGGATGCTGTCCTTAGCGCGGCGAATGTTGGGCGATGCGTCAGAGGCCGAGGATGTGGCGCAGGAGGTGATGGTGCGGGCCTGGCGTCAGGCCCCGACCTGGCAGCCCGGTGCCGCGCGGTTCGACAGTTGGATGCACAGGGTGGCCTTGAACCTTTGCTATGATCGGCTCCGTCGCCAACGCGAACGACCGATGGCCGAGCCCCCTGACCAGATTGACCCGGGTCCTGCCCCTGATGCTGGACTTATGGGAATGGAGATCAAGGATCAGGTCGAGGCGGCCATCGCCGCATTACCGGAGCGTCAGAGGGAGGCGATTGTGCTGTGTCACTATCAGGAGCTTGGCAATATCGAGGCGGCGGCCCTGATGGAGATCAGTGTCGAGGCGCTCGAAAGCCTGCTGTCTCGTGGACGCCGCGCCCTTCGCCTGCTCCTAAATCCCCTAAATAATCGTCGATTGGAGGGCTTGGCATGACCCCGGAACGGTTTGAACAGTTGGCTGAGGCCTATGGCTCTGATCTTCGGCGGTGGCCCAAGACCGAGCAGGCTAAGGCCGAGCAACTGCGCCAAGAGCGCCCAGTCTGGGCCCGTCAATGCTTAGACCAGGCAGCGGATCTCGACGACCTTCTAGGCCTCTATCGCGTTGAGGCCCCATCGATGGCCCTGCGAGAGCGGGTGGTGGCGATGGCCCCTAGACCCCAGCGGTCCCTGTTGTCCAAACTGTTGGGCGAATGGCGCGGTTGGGGCATGGGCTTGGCGGCTGCAGGCCTTGCAGGCCTGATGGTGGGTATCGGTTCGGTTAGCCTGATGATGGCCGATCAATCGACTGATGTGACCGTCGCCAGCGCCCTAGATGGTCAATCGGTCTATTCGGAGGCCGTGGCCTTCGGTGCGGAGGAGACACTATGAGCCCGCGCGCTTTGAAAATCGGTCTGGCCCTGTCGCTGGTCCTGAACATGTTCCTCTTGATGGCGGTCGGCGGAGCCATCGCCATGCGCCACCAGCTGATGGCCAATAATCGTGGCGACCGACCCAACTCCATCATGCGCCTGACCAAGGACATGCCGCCGGAAAGCCGCAAGGCCATGCGCCAAGTCCTGCGCGAGGCGGTTGTCGCCACCATGCCCGACCTGAAGGTGGCCCATGATGCCCGCATCGCCGCCGCCGACAGCTTGGCCGCCGCCACGCCTGACCGCGCTCTGATCGACAGCAATCTGCAAAGGGCCCGCGAAGCCGAGATGCGGGCGAGGGCCGGGATGGAATCCGCCGCCGTGACCTATGCCTTGACCGTAAGCCCAGACGATCGGGCGCGCATTGCCGAAAGCTTTCGGCGCCCGCCGCCCAGCGCCATGCGTCGCGGTAGGCCGGGCCCGATGATGGGCCATCGCCGGGATCATGGACCGGATGACCGGGGCCCAGATGACAGAGGTCCCCCGCCGCCCGCCCCTTAACCGGTCCTAGCCGCGTAGGGTTCCGCCGGCCTTTTGCACTGCGGCAATGATCTTGGCCGAGAGGGCCTCAATATCGGCCTCGGTCAGGGTCTGGTCCTTGGGCTGGATCGTGACCTCGAGGGCTACGGACTTGGATCCGGCGCCAACGCCTTGGCCTTGATAGACATCGAAGACGCGGGCATTGGCGATCAGGGCCTTGTCCGCACCCAGCACCGCCTTGATCAGATCACCGGCCGCCTTGTCCTGTTCGACAATGAAGGCATAGTCACGGCTGAGCGGCATCAGGCTGGAGGCCTCATAGCCGGGCTTGGACTTGCCCTTGCGCTTGGGTTCGGGCACCGCATCGAGCCAGAGCTCAAAGCCATAGACCGGCCCATCAACATCGAGCGCCTTCAGGACACTGGGATGCAAGGCGCCGAACT
>Ga0209499_1001186_pt1 | contig 18488 bp, 17 predicted proteins | sample C_130208_EF_Meta_FD_187306 | JGI IMG/M metagenome (GOLD analysis project Ga0209499, IMG submission 187306) | Freshwater microbial communities from Lake Croche, Canada to study carbon cycling - C_130208_EF_MetaG (SPAdes) (version 2) | ecosystem: Environmental > Aquatic > Freshwater > Lake...
CATATTCGTTAACAGTCACCTCATCGACCCAAGGTAACGTCGAAACAGCTGAATGTATTGCTTGCATATCAGCGTCAAAAAAACTGGTCATAACTAACGGCTGTAAAATATCTTTAACATCATCTTTACTAAGATATTGAAACTCACCTTCAGTCCGCACGTACTTAATGGGTAATGAAGCACTTTTAATCGACAGTGACTTCAAGCGCTCTTTTGTTAATTCATAAGCTACTATCCCAACTAGACTTATTAAAAGAAATCCAGCTATCCAAGCTTTATTACCGATGTTGCTCATTACCCTAAACTAGTTTCTAATACACGCCACACTAAATCATCAAAACCAATACCCGCCTGCTTTGCGGCCATTGGAACCAAACTATGATCAGTCATTCCAGGCACAGTGTTAATTTCAATCAATTGATATTGCCCAGCGTCATCTATAAACACATCAACCCTTGCCCAACCTTCAACGCCTAAGACTTTGCTTGATTTAACTGCTAATGCTCTCAAAAAGGTCTCTTGCTCCTCATTCAAATCTGAGGGGCAATGATATTGTGTTGTTGTGGCATTATATTTTGCTTCGTAATCATAAAAAGCGTTCGGTGTTTCTAAGCGGATGACAGGCAATGCTTCTCCATTTAATAGTGCAACTGTATATTCCTTACCTGTAACCCAACTTTCTGCATAAACATCACATTGATAAGCTGATGCTTCTTGTAAGGCCTTATGTAGTTCATCACGTGAATTAGCCTTGCTCATCCCTATGCTAGAACCTTCTTGAGCAGGTTTAACAATCACAGGAAAGCCTAGTTTTTCTATACAGGCATCCAAATCACACTCACTCTGCAATAAAAACCACGGTGGCGTAACTAATCCATAACCCTGCCAACATAATTTTGTCCGAAGCTTATCCATTGTTAATGCAGAGGCCATAACACCACTACCGGTATAAGGGATTCCCATCACCTGCAGAACGCCCTGTAGCTCGCCATCTTCACCACCTCGGCCATGAATAATGTTAAATACCCGATCAATGTTTATTCCAGCTAATGCGTCAATGACACTGCCTGTAACATCGATAGCTATCGCATCGACTCCCTTTCGCTTTAAGGCATCATAAACAGCAGCGCCACTTTTTAATGAAACAGCCCTCTCAGCAGCCGCACCACCCATCAGTACAGCCACACGACCAAATTTTTCAGGATTTTGTTGGCTGTCACACATTTGCATATCTTTCACTCGTTCACCTACCATACAAACTTCTGTTTGTAATTCAACACCTAGTTGTTCCTTTACTTGTTTTTGTACAAAATAGATTAAATCTTCTATCTCTGCGGCACTGGCATTGCCAGTATTAACTATAAAATTAGCATGTTTCTCTGATACGCTAGCACCACCTATTGCATACCCTTTCAAGCCAGCCTGCTCAATTAATCTTGCCGCGTAATCACCTTCAGGATTTTTAAAAACGGATCCGCAGCTAGGTTGATTAGTAGGCTGAGTATTAGCTCTATGCTCTAACAGAGATTTTATTTTTTTCTGACTCGTAGCTGTATCGCCCGACTGTAATTGTAAGTGGCAACTTAAAAACCATTCTTGATTCGCACTTTGTACAGAACGATAACTCACACTAAAATCAGCAGGGTAACGATTACTTACTTCACCAATACCATTGATCATTTCTACCTGATTGACAATACTCCAAGTATCTCCTCCAAAAGCGCCTGCATTCATCTTTAACGCACCACCCATAGTTCCTGGTATGCCTGCTAAAAACTCTGCTCCAATTAAGCCTTGTTCTGCGCAAAATCGTGCAACATGTGCGCATGGAACACCTGTTTCTACATAGACTATACGATCCTCTACCAGTCTCATTTCCTTCAGGCGACCTTTGGTATTGATAACTGTGCCAGCTATACCACCGTCCCTAACTAATAGATTACTGCCTAAACCCACCCAAAGTAGGGGTTCAGCTTCCGGCAAGGTAGTAATAAATTCACATAAATCCTGTTTATCAAAAGGTATATAAAGTCTTTCAGCACAGCCACCTACACGCCAACTCGTATATTTAGCCAGCTTTTCATTAAGTAATAACTTACCTTTCATGCTAGTCTGTTCAAGGTAGATGTAACTCTTTCTGCTAATGCATCCGCCAACAATTCTGGCAGCTGAGTAGCGATATGTCCTACATTACCTGCTCCCATAGTCATAATGACATCATCAGGCTTGACTAATCCGGCCAATATTTTAGCTAAATCGGTCCAATCATCGACAAATACAGGATCAACTTGTCCACGCATACGAATAGCTCGACTTAATGCTCTGCCATCAGCCCCAGTAATGACTGTTTCGCCTGCTGAATAAACATCCAGCAGAATTAAGACATCTACAGTAGACAATACAGATACGAAATCTTCAAATAAGTCGCGGGTACGCGTATATCTGTGTGGCTGAAATATAATAACCGAACGTCGTGTGGGCCAAGCTTGACGCATCGCTTCGAGTGTAGCGGCAATCTCTCGCGGATGATGCCCATAATCATCTACTAAAGTCAGCTTGCCATGATCAATATCAAGATCTCCTTGAATTTGAAAGCGTCGACCGACTCCTTTAAATGACGCTAAACTCCTAACGATGGCGTCATCACTAACGCCAAGTTTGGTGGCAACGGCAATAGCTGCGAGTGAATTCAACATATTATGCCAACCAGGCATATTTAATGTCACCGTCAAGGGAGGAAATTCTCCCCAACGAATGACAGTAAATATTGAGTGCATACCTACTTGCTTTATGTCTATTGCCCTGATGTCTGCATCTTCATGAACACCATAGGTAATGATTGGCTTAGATAATTCAGGCAAAACCTCTCTGACACCCTCATCATCCAAACACATCACTGCCAAGCCATAAAAAGGTAGATGATGTAAAAATTCTAAAAAAGTATCTTTTAATCGTTGATAGCTATTTTGATAGGTTTCCATATGGTCTTGGTCTATATTGGTGACCACCGCTATCATAGGCTGTAGGTATAAAAATGAGGCATCACTTTCATCAGCCTCAGCTACCAAATAATTTCCCAAACCTAATTTTGCATTACTACCCGCGCTATTTAAACGACCACCAATTACAAATGTCGGATCAAGGCCACCCTCAGCCATGATGCTTGCAGTCAAACTGGTAGTAGTGGTCTTTCCATGTGTACCTGCTACCGCTATTCCAAAGCGAAAACGCATCAACTCAGCTAACATTTCGGCCCTAGGAATAACAGGTATTCTATTTATATAAGCTTGATCAATTTCTTCATTGCTACGGTCGATTGCTGTTGATACCACCACCACATCAACTTTAGTTACATTTTCACGGCGATGACCGATTTTAATAGTCAGTCCTAAATCAACCAGTCTTTTAGTAACAGCGCTCTCTTTAATATCGGAACCTGATATGGTATAGCCTAAATTTGCTAAAACTTCTGCAATACCACTCATACCGGTACCACCAATACCAACGAAATGTATGCGTTTGATATTACCTAGTGTTGATGCAATATGTACACTATTTGGAGTTTTCATCATTCTGCCTCTGCGCTGCAATAACTTGCAACAAGTTCCGTAGCATCTAAGCGTGCTAATTGTTGGGTCGCAACCTCCATTAGACTGGATTTTTTAAGTATTTCTAATATGTACTCAGCTAATATTTCTGGATTCAAATCACACTGCTTTAATAGTAGTGCTGCACCATTATCTGTTAAATAACGCGCATTTGCCGTCTGATGATCATCAATGGCTGTTGGTAAAGGTATAAATATAGCGGGTAGTCCCATTGCCGAAACCTCACTCACTGTCATAGCTCCGGCTCTGCAAATCACCAAATCAGCCCATTGATAAGCTTCAACCATATCTTCAATAAAAGCGGATGTTTTTGCTTGAATATCTAAGGCTTCATAGCGACTTCTAACCTGTGATAACTGTACATCACCGCTCTGATGGATAATTTTTACTGATTGTGCTTTATCGTTAATTGCCAAAAAATTTGCAATGGCCTCAGGCACTATATTATTTAAAATTTGTGCACCTTGACTACCACCAACAATCAAGATTCTAACTTCATTTTCTATATATCTACGTTTTAGTTCTGAAGCTAATATAAAAGGTTTTCTAAGTGGATTACCCGTGTGCTTTGCATCCACTTTAGTTTTAAAACTATTTGGGAATGCTTGTAAAACTTGATTAGAAATCTTAGCAAGTAAGCGATTTGTTGTACCTGGAATTCTATTTTGCTCATGAATAACTAGAGGTATTCCCAATAGCCTTGCCATCAGACCACCTGGGCCAGCAACATAACCTCCCATACCTAACACTACATCTGGTTTACGCTTACATAATATTTTATTGGCTTGTAGACAAGCTTTAAACAACATAACGATGGCTGTTAATTTTGAGGCTAAGCCTTTGCCTCGAATACCTGCAATTGATAGCCAATCGATTTCAATGCCACTTTCTGGCACTACTCGACTTTCAAGTCCTTTATGTGTACCTAACCAACTAACTTGCCAGCCTTGTTCTTTCAAGAACTCTGCTACCGCTAATGCTGGGAATACATGACCACCGGTTCCGCCGGCCATTATCACTATACGTTTAGCCATTTGGACTTTTCTTTGGGAAGGTTAGCATTTATTTCAGTGACTTCACTATGTACACGAAACAATAAGGCAACAGCACAACACATTATCATCATACTGCCACCACCATAACTCATTAGCGGCAAAGTCAGGCCTTTGGTAGGTAAAATGCCCATATTTACGCCCATATTTACAAATGATTGAAATCCAAACCAAATACCAAGACCATAAGCAATATAAGCGGAAAACTGCTCCCCAGCTTTTTCAGCTGCCATACCAATTTTAAAGGTACGCCAAACCAATAGAGAAAATAGACTGATAACAGTTAATACCCCCAGCAAACCTAGTTCTTCTGCAATCACTGAAAATAAGAAGTCTGTATGGGCCTCAGGTAAATAATAAAGTTTTTGTATACCACTGCCCAAGCCAACACCTAACCATTCTCCACGCCCAAAAGATATAAGCGCATGTACTAATTGATATCCAGTATCTTTAGCATCCGCCCATGGATCCATAAAACTGGTTACACGCTTCATACGATAAGGTTCAAAATAAACCAGTAGCGTCGCAAGCATCCCCACAAATGTTAGTAACATAATAAATTGTGATAATCTTGCACCAGCTAAAAACATTATGCCCATAGCTATAATTAATATCACTACTGCTGAGCCAAAATCTGGCTCCATTAATAGCAACAAACTGGTTACTGAAAATAAAAACAAAGGCTTAACTAAACCAAGTGCAGATTCTCGTATCGACTTTTGATGCCTAGTCACATAACCAGCCATATAAATAACAGCAAAATATTTCACTAGCTCTGACACTTGTATCCTCATGCCTCCTAATGAAAGCCATCGAGTACTGCCATTAACTTTTACGCCAAGACCAGGTATTAGTACTACCACCAACAACACTAATCCCACTATAAATAACCACTGCCCCGATTTCTGCCATGTACTAATCGGAGTTAGAGCGACTCCGCACCCTAAAAAAACACCTAGCCCTATATGTAAAGACTGTCTTATTGGATAATGGAAGCTGTTTTCTGTAATTTTAGATCCTAAATGTAATGATGATGATGCAACCATAATGTAACCAATAAACAATAAACTCGAACAGATTAAGACCAATATTGGGTCATAATGAAATCGTCCTAGTTTCGATTCCTTTGTTAAAATATTCACTTAAGCAAGTCCAAAACTGCTTTAGAAAACTGATTACCTCTATCCTGATAGTTTTTATATTGATCTAAGCTAGCACATGCTGGAGACAACAACACGCAGTCACCAGGCTCAGTTATTTCGTCACAAATCTTTACTACCTGAGTCATATTTTCTGCGCTATATACAGAAATAGATTCATCTAATGATTGCTTTATTAATGCAGCATCTTTACCTATTAAAACAATATGCTTGGCTTTTTCTTTAATAATAGGCGCTAATTCATTCATATCAGCTCCTTTTGCATCGCCACCGGCAATTAAAATAACTTTACGATCATAACCTTGTAAGGCTGCAATACAGGCACCGATATTGGTAGCCTTTGAATCATTAACCCATGTCACACCACCTATTTCAGCAACACGCTGCATACGATGGTCTAAACCTTTAAATTTTTTGAGCGCCATGCACATTGATTGTTCATCTAAACCAACCACCTTTCCTAATGCCATCGCAGCTAGGGCATTAGCTACATTATGTCGGCCTTCTAAAGGAAGATCAGATAATGGCATTAAGCATTGACCCAGATACATCATATATTCAACATCGTCTTTATGAGCAAGACAAAAGTCAGCCCCTCCCTTAATCGAAAAGGTTAACGTGGGACGTCCTGTTATACGCATTGCGTCTACTACAGGGTCATCGGCATTAATGACCATGACACCATTGCCACTAAAGACATGTTTCTTGCTTTGGCTGTATTCAGTCATATCTACATGCCGATCTAAGTGATCAGCTGAAATATTAAGTACAGTTGCTGCAGTAGCATTTAAGACAGACGTTCTTTCTAATTGAAAACTGGAAAGCTCTAGCACATATAATTCGGCATTCTGCCCCAGTAAATCTAAGGCTGGCGTACCCAAATTACCACCAACGCCAACTTTCTTACCGATACTCGCAGCCATTTCACCTAACATGGTCGTAACAGTACTTTTACCATTAGAGCCTGTGATAGCTATGACAGGTTCGTTAACCGAACAAGCAAATAAATCAATATCACTAACGACCTTTGCTCCATTTGCAATTGCTTTAACAATTGATTTTTCAGTCAACGCAACACCTGGACTCACTACCAAATGTGTAGCAACCTTAAATGCCGCCTCATCAAAACCGCCAGTAAAAACTGGCGTATCAGGCATGCTTTGTAAAAAATCATCCAGCAATGGTGGTTTGTCACGACTATCGGTAATGGCAAACTTAAATCCATATTTTTGCAAATAGTGAGCAACAGAAATCCCTGTGCAACCCAATCCAACTACCAAGATTTTGGCATTTTTTGGATCTAAGGTTAATTTCATGTTTAATGAATTTAGTATTGCCACACTATCCAATTTCATCTCTTTAACTCATACCAATCATAATTTTTGCGTCATAACCTTTTTGCATATTGACTACCTTAATTTTAAAGTGGCCAAACCGATTAATACCAAGATCACTGTAATAATCCAAAATCGTACAATGACACGTGGCTCAGGCCAACCTTTCAATTCAAAGTGATGATGTATAGGTGCCATACGAAATACACGTTTCCCAGTTAACTTATATGAGGCAACCTGAATAATGACGGAGACTGTTTCCATTACAAAAACACCACCCATAATCATTAATACAATTTCTTGCCTAACTAAAACTGCCAATACACCTAAGGCGGCACCTAATGCTAAAGCACCAACGTCACCCATAAATACCATTGCTGGATAGGTGTTAAACCATAAAAAACCTAATCCCGCGCCAACTAATGCCGCACAAAATACAATAAGTTCTCCCGCATTGGGTAAATAAGGAATAGCCAAATAATCTGAAAAAGCCACGTGTCCGGACAAATATGCAAATATCCCTAATCCAGCGGCAACCATTACAGTTGGCATGATGGCTAAGCCATCAAGTCCATCAGTCAAATTTACTGCATTGCTAGTTCCAACAATTACAAAGTACGTTAAAACGATATAAGTCCAACCCATATCTAACATAATGTCTTTAAAGAAAGGCACAATGAATTGAGTTTCTGCAGGTAATATCGCTGTCTTATACAAAAATATCGCTGCTGTTAAGCCAATAATTGATTGAGCCAAATACTTTGCTTTAGCAGACAAGCCATCACTATTCCTTTCAATGACCTTTCGATAATCATCAACAAAACCAATAACACCGTAGCCCATTGTGACTAACAAGATCACCCAGATATAACGGTTTGATAAATCAGCCCACATTAACGTACTAATAGCAATGGCAACCAATATTAATGCACCGCCCATAGTGGGCGTGCCCGATTTTTCATAATGAGATTGTGGGCCTAATTCACGAATACTTTGTCCAATTTTTTTATGACTTAGCTTTCTAATCATTGCCGGCCCGATCATAAAACATATCAGTAACGAGGTTAGTGCACCGAGTATGGCTCGAAAAGTCAGGTAATGGAAAACTCGAAAGCCACCATCAAAACTCATTAAATAATCTGCAAAATAAAGTAACATCGTTTAATTCCTGAAATCGTCAACTAAAGCTGCCACTACTATTTCCATACGCTGTGCTCTTGAACCTTTAATTAAAATTGTCTCATCGCCTTCTAGTTCGTGCTTTAGCGCTGTAATTAAATCTTGTTGTTCCTCAAAATAAGTAGCTCCGACGCCAAAGGCTGTTACTGTTTTTTTGCAATCCGCCCCTACCGCCATTAATCTAGTAACACCGCTGGATTTAATTAACACACCCATTTCTTCGTGCATTTTTGGACTATTTGGACCTAATTCACCAAATGCTCCTAAAACTACCCATGATTTACCTTTAAAATTTACTAATACATTAAGCGCAGCTTTCAATGACGCAGAGTTTGCATTATAGGTATCGTCTATTATTATTGCGCCAGTGCTGCTAACTAATGGCTGCAATCGCCCTGTTACCGAAACTATGCTTTCCAAACCTTGCTTAATCTGCGTCAAAGTTATTCCTAAAGCTAGGCTTGCTGCAGCTGCTGCCAAGGCATTAAGGATATTATGCCGACCAGCTAATTTTAAGGTGATGTCAACTGAACCTTGATTCGTACTTAATTCAAATTGTGTAATAAAAGCTTTTTTATTAACTTTTTCTTTTATTGCATTTGCTGTTACGTCAGCCCCCGCATTCAAACCAAATGACACTATACGTCTATTGGCTGCGACTGATTTCCAATAGGCAAAATACTCATCATCATGATTGATAATTACAGTACCCATTTTTTTTAACGTTTCTATAATCTCGCCTTTGGCTTTTGCAACGCCATCAAGACTTCCAAAACCCGCGATATGTGCAGCACCGGCATTGTTAATAATCACGACATCAGCCTCTACATAATGACTAGTGTAGGCAATTTCTTTGGCGTGGTTTGCACCCATTTCAATAACTGCATATCGATGCTGCTCATCCAACTCTAATAAAGTTAAAGGCACGCCAATATCATTATTCAAATTGCCGTTTGTAAACAACACACTGTCATTAATAGCTAATATAGCTGCAAGCATTTCCTTAACTGTGGTCTTGCCATTACTTCCAGTCACTCCAATGACAGCAAGAGAAGATCCATTCTCTTTATTAACAGATTTTCGCCATACACCGGCTAATTCAGCCAATGCTAATCGCGTATCTTTGACAATTATATGTGGCAAACTAGTTTCAATTTCTTTTTCCACAACAGCAGCACAGGCCCCAGCGCTGGCTGCTTGATTTATAAACTGATGACCATCAAAAACGTGTCCTTTAATTGCAATGTAAAGTTGACCGGGTTTAATGGTACGAGTATTTATGCTGACAGACTCAATAGCCATATCTTCGCCAATCAATCGTCCTTGCATTGCTTTAGCACAGTCACTTAGCATCATTTTCATGCTATCTATTCCTCGCCGTTAATGCATCATTTATAACCTGACTATCGCTGAAATTCAGTCGAACTCCATTGATTTCCTGATAGAGCTCATGACCTTTACCTGCAACAACAATACAATCTTTTGCTGATGCTCTCGCTAATACGCTTTGTATGGCCAGAGTCCTATCTTGAATGACCTCAACATTACGACTAATAGTCGAATTGCCTATGTCTTCACAGCCCTTTAATATGTCATTAACAATATCTAAGGCGTTTTCAAACCTAGGATTGTCATCGGTAATAATGACATGATCAGCCCACTGAGTTGCAATTCGTCCCATTTGTGAACGCTTACCTTTATCTCTATCACCTCCGCAGCCAAATACTACCCATAATGCTTGCGTACAATGCTTTTTAGCACTAAACAGAACCTTGTCCAAAGCATCCGGAGTATGAGCATAATCGACAAATACAAGTGGGGTTCCTTGACCACCTAATCGCTCCATGCGACCGGTTATTGACCTAATGAATCCCAATCTTTTTATAGACTCAGATTCAGTTATGCCCATTGCTAGCATAGCCGTGAAAACTGTCACTACATTTTCTACGTTAAAATGACCATAAAGTGGAACTTTTATCTTGTGTTTATTACCTTGGTAATGCAAATCAAATGCGATACCTTCATCTGTATTCAATATATTTTCTGCATTGATACAAATGCAATCTGGCCGTGTTTTTTGCTGGAGACTAATACCCCATTTAGCAACATTTTCTGGTACGGTTTCGATAATTTGATCACTATACTCATCATCTAAATTCACTATTACAAAAGCTAAGCTAGGACTATTCAATAACAGTAATTTAGCTTGTAAATAAGCGTCCATGGTGCCGTGATAATCTAAATGATCGCGACTGATATTAGTGTATATAGCTCCTTTAAAAGCTACGCCATTAACCCGCCCCTGATCCAATCCATGTGAAGAAACCTCCATTGCCACTACTTTTTTATTTGTTTTTAAGAGCTCTGATAGTATTCTTTGGGTTTCAAGCGCGTCTGGCGTGGTATTAAGTGTTTTCTGCAGATTATTGCATTCTCCCCAACCCAATGTTCCTATGGTGCCGCAGTCATCTAGCATCTGGCTTAGAAATTGGCTGCAAGATGTTTTGCCATTGGTTCCTGTTACACCAATAACAGTCATCAGTTCGGAAGGATTCCCATAAAACCGAGCAGCTATATGACCCAACTTCACTGCTAGCTCATCTAAGGCAATCATAGGGATATGAGCATTATGCTCAACCAATATGTCTCCGATTCCTGCAGGATCATAAATAATTGCACACGCCCCATTATTTATAGCCTGATCAATATAAGCCATACCATGCTGCTTAGATCCTCCTAAAGCTATAAACACATAGCCTTTAATAATGTCACGACTATCTAATGCTAGTCCGATAATAGAATTATCGGCATACATAGTCATTTCTTTATTTGAAAGCCAATCTTTTAAAAGCTCTTTTAATGTCATATAGAACTAATGAGTTTTTTTACTTAACAAAATTGGCATCGTTTCTTGTTGATCAGGTGCAACATCAAGTATCCTTAATGCACCAGCCATTACTTTAGAAAAAACGGGGGCGGAAACTAATCCACCGTAATACTGACCAGCGGAAGGCTCATCTATCATGACAACAATAATCAATCGTGGGTCAATAGCAGGAGCCATACCAGCAAAAACTGCAAAATAATTTTTTTCAGTATACCCGCCAGCGCCCGCTTTTTTTACCGTGCCAGTTTTACCTGCAGCAGTGTATCCATCAACTCTACCTTCGTAAGCCGTCCCGTCTTTCATCAATACAGTTTCCATCATTTTTCTGACGCTTTTAGCTGTTTTAGCTGAAAATACTCGTACGGCATCGTCATCTTCTTCACGCTTAAGTAAACTTACTGAATGTAAAACTCCATCATCAGCCAAGGCTGTATAGGCTCTTGCAAGTTGCAATGCCGAGCTGCTTAAACCGTATCCGAATGACATGATAGCTCGATCAAAATCATTCCATTTTTTATAATCTCGCATGGTGCCAGTAGCTTCACCAGGGAAGCCTGATTCTGCAGAAACACCAAAGCCAAGCTTATGATAAATATTCCAAAAATATTTAGGCGGCATTTTCAATGCCATCATACTCACGCCGATATTGCTGGATTTTTTTATGACATGAGTCAGATCCAATGTGCCGTAGTTATGTACATCCTTAACCGTATTACGACCAATTTGATACGTTCCATTTGTCACAAACATACTACTAGGACTCACATAACCACCATCCAAAGCAGCAGCAACAACAAATGGCTTAACGGTTGAGCCGGGCTCAAAAATATCAGTTAAAGCTCTATTTCTATGTGAACCTTCTGTCAAACTGCTTTTAGTATTCGGATTAAAAGAAGGTTGGTTTACCGCTGCCAAAATCTCTCCATTTTTCGCATCTAATACCACCAATGCTCCAGACTTAGCCTTATTGACGCTGACCGCAAACTGCAACTCTCTATATGCCAAATATTGAATCCGTTGATCAATACTTAACTCAATATTCTTTCCAGATATGGGTTCTTTGATACTTTCTATATCTTCAATAATTCGACGCTGCCCATCCCTGACTACCCTTTTACTACCTTCATTGCCTTTTAATTGACTCTCATAATAAAACTCCATTCCTTCCTGCCCGACATCTTCAAAGTCTGTAAAGCCGACTAAATGAGCGGAAACAGCACCTGCAGGATAAAAACGTTTAAAGTCTCTCTCAAAATAAACACCTTCTAGCTTTAAAGCCTTTACCTGTTCACTAATCTGTGGATTAACTCTACGAGCTATATAAATAAATCGTCTTTGAGCATATTGCTTAATCAATTCTTTTATTTTACCCGCCGGTAAACTCAGCAATTTTTCCATTTGCATGAGTTGATCGTCCTTCAAATACTTAAGTTCTCGAGGATTGATGCCAACCGACTCAACAGGCGTACTAATTGCCAATGGCTGCTCATTTCTATCTGTTATCATGCCCCTGTATGCAGAAACAGAGACATCATCAATTTGTCTTTTATTGCCCTCCTCCTTGAGGAATTGCTTATTAAAAACCTGCAGATCAATTGCGCGACCAACTAATATCAGCATACAAGTCATCATAAATAAAAGCAGGAAATTTCTTCTCCCTGAAAAATCACTTACTGAAAGCTTTATTGCCTTTCTTACTCGAAAATCTAACATTTAAGGCTTTATATAAATAATTTTTTCTCGTAATGGCATGATCAGTCTTAAATGATCTCGTGCCATCAATTCAATCCTATTTTGCTCGGCCAGCATAGACAACTCCAGTTGCATTTGCCCCCACTCAATTTCATAATGATCCAGATCTCTTTCCTGCTTTTGAATCTCAATAAAAAGTAAATGGCTATAATATTTACTATAAATTACCGACAAAGCCGACAATAACAACACAGCTCCTAGCACACCTAAAAGTCGATGAATCACCATTTAAATTTTCTCGGCAACCCGCATAACAGCACTTCTGGACCTTGGGTTTTGGTTAATTTCCTGTGCACTGGCTTTAAAGCCTTTACCTGGTTTCTTTAAAACACCCTTAAGAATATCAACTTCTTTAATAGGCAGTTTCCCAGGATTATGTTTTGCACCGGATTCATTTCTAATAAAGCGCTTTACAATTCGGTCTTCCAGAGAATGGAAAGAAATCACCACCAACTTTCCTCCCGGACCTAGCACTCGTATAGCCTGATCCAACACTGTGGACAACTCATCCAGCTCTTTATTGATTTCAATGCGTATAGCCTGAAAAGTCCGTGTCGCAGGATGCTTATGTTTTTCCCTTATTGGCACGACATCTTCAATTAAATCCGCTAATTGCTTAGTCGTTGTAATCGGAGACTTCACCCGCTGCTCTAATATGGCTCGAGCTATGCGTCTAGCGAACTTCTCTTCACCATATTCAAACAGAACCTTAACCAAGTCTTTTTCATCTACACTAGACAGCCATTGCTCAGCCGACACTCCGGTAGTGCTATCCATACGCATATCCAAAGGGCCATCCCGCAAAAAACTAAAGCCTCTTTCTGGCGTATCAAGCTGAGGCGAAGAGACACCTAGATCCAACAAAATACCATCTACTCTTTCTGCTAAACCTTCACTATTGACTATATTTTCTAACTCTGAAAAACAACTATGTTTAAGTTTAAATCGCTTATCTGAGCGCATGGCTTGTGCTCGGTCTGCATTAATAGCATCCGCATCACGGTCAAATGCTAATAGCTGACCATTTGAACCTAATAAATCTAAGATACCCTGACTATGACCACCTCGGCCGAAAGTACAGTCGAGATAAACACCATCACTCTTAATCGCTAATTGCTGCAAAGCTTCTGCATACATAACGGGTAAATGTTCCACTAACAATTCCCCCGTATTAAAAAGACAATGACCCTAACTCTTCCAAGCCATCATTATCACCACCATCTAACCATTGCTGCTCTTTAGCTAGCCAAGCATCATCATTCCAAATCTCAAACTTATTCAACTGGCCCACTAGAACGATTTTCTTATCCATTTGAGAAAATTTTCTTAATTTCTCTGGCAATACCAAACGTCCCTGACCATCCATTTCACATTCAGAAGCATTACCTATAACAAAGCGCCTTAGTTTCCCTGCCATTTTATTCAATGTGGGCAATTTACTTATCGTAAGCTCTAATTTCTCCCATTCAGGAAGTGGGTAAAGCCATAAGCAGCCATGCTCACCAACACACTGCTCATTTACAGCAACGGTCACCACCATTTGACGATCACAGCAATCATGTAATTCTTCACGATAGCGTGTAGGGATTGCAATACGACCCTTATCATCTAAATTGATCGAACTTATGCCTCGAAACAAAAAACCCCCAAAATGCGCCAAAAATAACCACTTACCACCACTTCTTACCACTTTGGGGCCACTATAAATTCCAAACAGCTTCCAGTCAAGGAAGATTTCATTAAATACTTTCTTTTTTGAAAATAACCTACTTCACCACCTACAAAGAAAAATAAAATAAACCAATAAAGACTAAAATTATTTTTTATATCAAGCAGTTAATTAATTTCATTTCTAGTAAATTAATTAACATTAAACAACTGTAGATGAAATTAATTTGATACAGACAGAGTCAATTGCGCCAACAGCCAATGAAGACAAATATGCTTTAAAGTATACATTGGGGGGGGGAAGCTAATTTTTAGCCTAAGGGATTACATAAGAAGAAACACCAACAGGGAATAATGACAAGTGCGGGGGATTTAGTAAAACACTAACGGAGGCATTAAAATATAAGCAACTGCTGCAATCAATAGCCAAAATTAAGCGCATAAATGAAGCACTGCTAAACAATGCAAAATTCCAATGGGGGCTTAACTCAAAATAGCGATACCGAATCGATGCTAGATCGATGTATGGTAATGGAAAATAATAACTAGAAGAGGTATGAACGAAACTGACTTCTGCTGAGACGGAATATCCGCACTAATGACACAAACAACATTCGCAATCTAAATGGAATGCCCTAAGCTTTTACCTAGAGCCACATATAAGCCGCTAATAAAAAGAAAGAGTCGGCCTATAAGCCGGGTTTTGTCGAGAACAGTCATTCATCTAGGCTGCAAGTCACCCTGCAGCTCAAGCAATCTACCCAGGAACCGCGCGGGCCACGCGTCTGTCCCTCTATTTGATCTTGCTCCGAGTGGGGTTTACCATGCCACACCTGTTACCAGTTGCGCGGTGCGCTCTTACCGCACCTTTTCACCCTTACCTATCATTAATAAATTAACAATAGGCGGTCTATTTTCTGCGGCACTTTCCGTAGGCTCACGCCTCCCAGGCGTTACCTGGCACTCTGCCCAATGGAGCCCGGACTTTCCTCCATCTTATCTTAATGATAAAACAGCGACTGCCCAGCCAACTCTTTCAGTCGCAAGTATACTGGATTACTCGAACTAATACTAAACAAAGTACGCCTCACATCAATTAAGTTTATGCTATGGCGGTAACACGAAACCTACAGATCATCTTCTTTGCCCATCATTAATGCTGCTTGGTACACTATTTTTTTTCTAAGCCCCGTCAACTCCACAGCCATTGCAACAGCGGTCTTAATGGAGACCTCTTTCAACAATACTTGCAGCAGTTTTTCTTGCTCAGTCGTGATAACACTGTCTTTTTTATTCTCAACAGCACCATCAACGATCACAACAAACTCACCTTTTCTCATGTTATCATTTTGCGTCACCAATTCCAGTGCCTCACCTAAACTGGTTTTCACAATAGTTTCATGTAATTTGGTTAACTCCCTAGCAATGACAATTTGACGATCTAAAGGAATGGTTTCCGCCATATCCTGCAATGTAGCCAGAATTCTATGGCAAGACTCATAAAACACCCATGTTTTGGTAAGCAAGACACGTTCATTGAAAAAAGATTTTCGCGCCGAAGAGGTTCTAGGCAAAAAACCCTCAAAGCTAAATTGAGTAACAGGCAAACCCGCTGCAGATAAAGCAGCAATTAATGCACAAGCTCCAGGTATAGGCACAACATCCAGCCCAGCTTCTTTGACCAACTTTACCAAGGGCATACCAGGATCGCTAAGCAATGGCGTCCCTGCATCTGAAACCAAAGCAATAGAGAGTCCAGAACGTAATTTATCTAATAATACGGGAGAATATTTTTCTTCATTATGCTGATGCAAGGAAACCAACTTATTGGTAATGCCATAATGCTGTAACAACATTTTTACATGTCGAGTATCCTCGGCTGCGATTAGATCGACTTGCTTTAATGTTTCAATGGCTCGATAGCTAATGTCAGCTAAATTACCTATTGGCGTAGCAACGACGTATAATTTGCCAAGCTCGGTTAACATTTTAATATTCTCACTCACATAACCTCTATATATAATGATAGCTAGCAGCTGTTTGTTGCCGTATCTTATTGGAAGCTTAATTATATCAGTAACACACTCACTCATTATGTCTGAGACGCGTCAGTAGGAGATAGATTGCTATTTACAGAACTAAAAACCAAGGCAGCTCATTTACTTCGAGGCGAGAGCGCCGAAGAACAAGCTCACGTCTATCTACTTAAGAACGGCCTTAAGGCGGTGCATCGAAACTACCGCTGCAAACAGGGGGAGCTCGATCTCATTATGACAGACCAACATTCACTGGTTATTGTCGAAGTTAAATTCCGCAAAACAGACAAATATGGTAGTGCTTTGGAGTGCGTCACACCAAGCAAACAATCGCGTATCATAGCGGCAACCCATCACTACTTATCAACTCACCCAACAGATTGTCCAATTCGCTTTGATGTTATTGCTATTTCCGGCGATAGTAAGATAGAGTGGGTACAGAATGCTTTTTAAACAACTTATCTCATCATGAACTTACAAGACAGAATCATTAATCATTTCTCTGATAGTATACAAACCCAGCAAGAGGCGATGTCCTCGCTTTGTGAGCTCATAGAGTACGCATCACAACAACTGGTTTCCGCCTTACTCAATGATAAAAAAATACTCACTTGCGGCAATGGTCGCTCAGCAACCAGCGCCCAATTATTCTCTTCGGCCATGCTCAACCAATTTGAACGCGATCGTCCATCCTTGCCTGTCATCGCCTTAAACACCGATGCCGCAGTCATCACCGCCATAGCCAACGACTATCATTTTGATGATGTTTATGCCAAACAACTCAGAGCATTAGGACAAAGTGGAGATATATTACTAACCTATACCGATGGCAACCATTCCTCGAATATTGCCAAAGCCATTACCACCGCTCATGACAAAGAATTATTGGTTATTGCTCTAACAGGGAATAATGGCGGCATGATTGCTCCCTTACTCCATGAAACTGATATAGAAATCCGCGTCCCTTCAAGCTCAAACGCACGCATACAAGAAGTTCATGTGCTGATCACACATTGCTTATGCGACTTGATTGACCACCAATTATTCGGCTAACACTTAAGGCTTAACCATGAAAAAAATCTTTGTATTACTGCTGCTGTGCCAGAACTTATTATTAGTCGCTTGTACGACCATAACGCCTAAAGGACCAGAAATAACAGCACAACTGTTATCAGAAGAGCGTCGTTCGCGTGAAGTCATAATGTCCGATAGGATGATTGAAGCTGAAGCTTATTCAGAACTTAATTCAGATCGTCATTTAAGAGGGCAATGCCACATTAACATTAATGTTTTCAATGGCACTGTTTTGGTGACTGGCCAAGCACCTAGTGAAGAACTTAGCAAAAACATCATCACGACGATTCAAGCTATCGCCAATGTAAAACTAGTCCATAATAATTTAAGTATCGATTACCCCACTGACACGGCGACACGTAGCAATGACGAACTAATCACCGAAGGTATAAAAGCAGCGCTTAACCAAATACGCACCATCCCTGATTTTTATCCCTCAATGATTAAAGTGACTACAGAAAATAGCGTGGTTTATTTAATGGGCCTAGTACACAGAGAGGAAGGTACTATCGCTATTAAAATTATTAAGCTACAACCAGGGATTAAGGAAATCGTCACCATATTTGAATATATGGACTAAGCCTAGCTTATTCACTGATGTTACGCAGCAGCGTCGTTTTACTCTCGTTTGCCGCGCCGAGCACCGCAGATTTTGTTGGGATGAGCCCGAAGGGGCGCGGCATGGATGCCGCGCGTCGGTAGGAGGGCAGGACGCCCTCTCTACCGACCAGAGGCAAA
>Ga0209499_1001202_pt1 | contig 18370 bp, 15 predicted proteins | sample C_130208_EF_Meta_FD_187306 | JGI IMG/M metagenome (GOLD analysis project Ga0209499, IMG submission 187306) | Freshwater microbial communities from Lake Croche, Canada to study carbon cycling - C_130208_EF_MetaG (SPAdes) (version 2) | ecosystem: Environmental > Aquatic > Freshwater > Lake...
TAGGTAAAAACTTTGTTTTCGATCACCGCTTGGGCGAAAGAATCACCGACGATATTGTTTCGCAATGCCATCAATGTGGCGCTCCTTGCGACGTGCATACGAATTGTGCCAATGAAGGCTGTCACTTGCTTTTTATCCAATGTGAATCTTGCAAATCTAAAATGGAAGGCTGTTGTTCAGACGAATGTGTTTCGATAATTCATCTTCCCGAAGACGAACAAAAAGCCGTTCGCCGTGGTATAAAAAACGGAAATAAAATCTTCAAAAAAGGAAAATCAGACGTTTTAACGTTCAAAAATAATATAGAAAGTCACGGTGTTTTCATTGCCGAAGAAAAAAAATCAGTTGTTGCAAAAACACCAAAAATAAAGAAAATGTTCATCGGAAAAGGAACTCATTTTTATCCAAAAGCAAGTATCGCTCAATTCGAAATTGAAGAAGGCGAAATCAAAATTGGCGATAAAATCCTTATCAAAGGAACTACAACTGGCGAACAACAAATGATCCTTTCAGAAATGTTTGTCAACGAAAACACTTCCCAAAAAGCAATTGCCGGCGACACCTGTACTTTTAAAGTTCCTTTCAGAATTCGGTTGTCTGATAAATTATATAAGGTTTTAGACTAATATTTTGGACAATCAAACCCATAGCAAACGGTTGAAACCGTTGGGAAGTAATTTAAGAATAATATAAGTTTCCCACGGTTGAAACCGTGGGCTATAGAAATGTTGAACCTGAGGTGGGCAATAGAAAATGAATCTTGGGGCGATGAGAAAGTAACCGAAAGTTGAAACCGTGGGAGATGGAAAACATAAACAAAGATTTTAATCGTTTGAGACACTAAAAAAATATGCCACATTCTTTCAATAAACTATGGATTCACGCTATTTGGGCAACCAAAAATCGTCAGGAATTAATAGATTTTTCAATGGAGAAAAAAATCTACGATTCAATTCGGGAGGAATTAATAGAACTTGGATGTCCCGTTAGAATCATTAATGGAATGCCAGATCATATTCACGCTTTGTTTTTATTAAATCCCAATAAATCGATAGCAGATGTGATCAAGCAAATAAAAGGAAGTACTTCTCATTCTATAAATGGAGAAAATCTAATTCTTGAAAAATTTGCTTGGCAAACAGGTTATGCTGCTTATTCCGTGAGCGAATCACAATTAGAGGTCGTTTATAATTATATAAAAAATCAGAAACAATATCACCTAAAGAAAAATGGTCAAGATGAATTTGATGAATTTATAAAAATTCACGGATTGAATAATTCTAAATGATTGATAATTTAAAGGTTTTTCATAACCAACGATTTCAACCGTTGGGAATAACACTGGGGGCATAATAAAAATTTATACCAGACCATCAAAACCCATAACCAACGGTTTAAACCGTTGGAAATAATATAATTTATCTACGATTTATAGATGATTGATGATTTAATCGATTTGCATAGCCAACGGTTTCAAACGTTGGAAATAATACAATTTACCCACGGTTGAAACCGTGGGCTATAAAAGGAATAAACAAAACAAACATAACACACGGTTTCAACAGTGGGAAAAATAAAAATGATACAAAAAATAGAATTAATGGCTCCCGCTGGGAACTTTGAATCGCTTCAAGCAGGATTAGAAAACGGTGCCGATTCCATTTATTTCGGTGTTGAGCAACTAAATATGCGTGCGCGGGCTTCTGTAAATTTCACTATGGACGATTTGCAAGAAATTGCAAAACGTTGTGAAGCAAAAAATGTGAGAAGTTATTTGACATTAAATACCATCATTTACGATCACGATTTATCGGTTGTCAAAACATTATTGGCGAAAGCCAAAGAAGCAAATATTACGGCGGTAATTGCCTCCGACCAAGCTGTAATTGCGATGGCAAGAGGAATTGGAATGGAAGTTCATATTTCGACCCAGCTGAATATTACCAATATTGAAACCATAAAATTCTATAGTTTATTTGCCGATACCATGGTTTTGAGTCGGGAATTAAGTTTGCGCCAAGTGAAAAAAATCACGGAGCAAATCATCAAAGAAGACATCAAAGGCCCAAGCGGAAAATTGGTAGAAATAGAAATTTTTGGTCACGGTGCTTTGTGCATGGCGGTTTCTGGAAAATGTTATTTGAGTTTACATTCGAATAATTCATCGGCAAATCGTGGCGCTTGCAAACAAAATTGTCATAAAAAATATACCGTAATTGACCAAGAAACAGGTTTCGAAATTGAAGTGGATAACGAATATTTAATGTCGCCAAAGGACTTATGCACGATTGATTTTTTAGATCAAGTTATCGATTCTGGCATTCAAGTATTGAAAATTGAAGGTCGTGGTCGCGCTCCAGAATATGTAGCAACGGTAATAAAAACCTATCGTGATGCGATTGACAGTTATTATGAAGGGAGTTTTTCAAAAGAAAAAATCCCCGTTTGGATGGAAGCTTTAAACACAGTTTACAATCGCGGGTTTTGGTCGGGTTATTATTTAGGTCAGGAATTGGGCGAATGGAGCGATGTTTCGGGATCCATGGCCACGCAAAAGAAAGTGTATGTTGGAAAAGGAACGCACTATTTTCCTAAAGCCAATGTGGGAGAATTCAAAATTGAAGCCTACGATATAAAAGTAGGGGATAAAATTTTGGTTACGGGACCAAATACAAGCGCACAAGAAATGATTATCGAAGAAATGTACGTGAACGATGTCGTTTCAGAATTGGCTTCAAAAGGAGATAATTGTACTTTTAAATTGCCTTTCAGAATTAGAATGTCCGACAAATTATATAAAATTGTAGAAACCTAATGGTTATTGTGACGCTCCAAAGAGACAAATGTATTGGCTGCAATTATTGTGTAGAAATGGCGCCTATTCAGTTTCAAATGTCCAAAAAAGATGGAAAATCGGTTTTGATTCATTCGAAAAATGCCAAAGGTTTTTATACTTTAAAATCCTACGATCATACGATTGTCGAAAGTTGCGAATTGGCTGTAAAAGCCTGTCCCGTGAAAATAATTTCGGTGAAGGAAACCTAGAAAATACTTGGGGTTTTTGCTAAATAAAGAACGGCTATTTCTGATTGTAGAAATGGCCGTTTTCTCTTTTAAGAAAACTTTAAACTATAAACTTTTGAACCTAAATTTAAAATAATATCTTTACAAATTAATCGTTTAAGAACTTAAATTGTGTTTATCACAATACTACATATAAATTATGGCATGTACTAGTTGTTCAACTTCTGATGGCGGAGCGCCGAAGGGTTGTAAAAATAATGGGACTTGCGGCACCAATAGCTGCAATAAATTAACTGTTTTCGACTGGCTTTCTAACATGAGTTTACCTAATGGCGAAGCTCCTTTTGATTGTGTGGAAGTCCGTTTTAAAAATGGAAGAAAAGAGTTTTATCGCAATACCGAAAAACTAACTTTAAGCATAGGCGATATTGTTGCTACTGAAGCTTCACCTGGTCATGATATTGGAATTGTTACTCTTACAGGCGAATTGGTGCGAATCCAAATGAAGAAAAAAGGAGTCAATCACACCAGTCCTGATGTGACTAAAGTATATAGAAAAGCATCCCAAAAAGATATCGATATTTGGTCAACAGCGCGCGACAAAGAAGAACCAATGAAGGTTCGGGCACGTGAATTAGCGATTGCACAAAAATTAGAAATGAAAATTTCTGATATTGAATTCCAAGGAGATGGATCGAAAGCTACTTTCTACTATACTGCAAATGACAGAGTCGATTTTAGACTATTAATCAAAGATTTTGCTAAAGAATTCAGCACCAGAGTCGAGATGAAACAAGTGGGCCTTCGTCAAGAAGCGGCTCGTTTAGGTGGAATTGGATCTTGCGGAAGAGAATTGTGTTGTTCTACTTGGCTAACCGATTTTAGAAGTGTAAATACTTCTGCTGCACGGTACCAACAATTGTCTTTAAACCCTCAAAAGTTGGCGGGTCAATGTGGAAAATTGAAGTGTTGTCTTAATTATGAGCTCGACACTTATATGGATGCGCTGAAAGGATTTCCAAGTTTTGAAACCAAATTAGTGACCGAAAAAGGAGATGCTATTTGTCAAAAACAAGATATTTTTAAAGGCATGATGTGGTTTGCTTATGTGAATGATTTTGCCAATTGGCATGTTCTAAAAATAGAGCAAGTCAACGAAATAATTTCCGAAAACAAACTCAAAAACAAAGTGGCTTCTCTTGAGGATTATGCTATAGAAATTGTTCAAGAACCTGAAAAACACTTTAACAATGCGATGGGACAAGAGAGTTTAACTCGTTTTGACCAACCAAAGAAAAAGAAAAAACCAGCCAATAAACGCAAGCCAGGTGGAGAAAATTTAATTGTTGCAAATAATAATAATAATAATAACAATACTCCCCAAAATAACAACAGAGCTAATAACAACAATAGACCCAATAATAACAAGCCAAATAATAATAATAATAAACCAAATAATAACAGGCCCAATAACCCTATAAAACCTAATGCGGCCAAAGAAGGGGAACCTGTTGTTCCAAGAAAACCAATAATTATCACTAAAAATGAGAATAAAGAATAGTGCATTACTAATTTTAGTCGCAATTGTCTTTTTTTCCTGTGATAAAAAAAGAGTTTTTGACGAATATAAATCCGTTGGAAGCGCCTGGAACAAAGACAGCATTGTCAGTTTTGATTTGCCTGAATTAGATTCGACAAAACGGTATAATTTATTTGTAAATTTGAGAGACAACAATAATTATCCTTACAGCAATTTGTTTTTGATTGTGGCGATTGAAAAGCCAAATGGTTTCACAAAAATTGATACCCTGGAATATCAAATGGCAAACCCTGAAGGAACGCTACTTGGCGATGGATTTACGGATATTAAAGAAAGTAAGCTGTTTTATAAAGAGAATATAAAATGGAATGGGAAATGCAAAGTTCACATCAAACAAGCCGTTAGAGAAAACGGAAAAATTCCGGGTGTAAAGGCTTTAGAAGGAATTACAGAAGTAGGTTTTAGAATAGAAAAAAAAGAATAAAATAGTATTATGGCAGCTCAAAAAAATAATAACCCGAAAAACAATATCGAAAAGGACATCACCTACTATAAAAATAAATTTTGGAAGGTTTTCTTATACAGTTTTGGTGGTTTATTGGTCTTTTTCTTATTTGCCTCTTGGGGACTTTTTGGATCTATGCCGTCTTTTGAAGATTTAGAAAATCCTGATTCTAATTTGGCTACCGAAGTTATTTCATCAGATGGTGTAATTATCGGTAAGTATTTTGAGCAAAATAGATCGCAATTAAAATACTCCGATTTGCCTAAAAACTTTGTTCAAGCCCTTGTTGCTACTGAGGACGAACGTTTTTATGAACATTCTGGAATTGATGGAAGAGGAACTTTAAGAGCCATCGCCAGTTTAGGAACAACAGGTGGAGCAAGTACGCTAACCCAACAATTAGCCAAACAATTATTCCACGGTGAAGGTTCAAAATTTTTACCTTTTAGAATTGTACAAAAAATTAAGGAATGGATTATTGCCATCCGATTAGAAAGACAATATACTAAAAACGAAATCATCGCCATGTATTGCAATGTGTATGATTTTGGTAATTATTCTGTTGGTGTTAGTTCTGCTGCAAAAACTTATTTTTCAAAATTACCCAAAGATTTAACCATTGAGGAATCAGCAATGTTGGTTGGAATGTTTAAAAATTCTGGATTATACAATCCTATTCGAAACATAAAAGGCGTTACAAACAGAAGAAATGTGGTGCTTGCGCAAATGGCAAAAAACGACATTATAACTACTTTTCAAAAAGAAAAACTTCAAAAAGAGCCGATTGTTTTGCACTTTAAATTAGAAAGTCACCGCGAAGGAACGGCCACATATTTTAGAGAATATTTACGTGATTATCTGAAAAAATGGGTAGAAGAAAACAAAAAACCCGACGGAACCGATTATAATATTTACAAAGACGGACTGAAAATTTATACAACCATAGATTCAAGAATGCAATTGCATGCTGAGGAAGCTGTTTCGAAACACATGGCCAATCTTCAGGAAGAGTTTTTTCTTCAATCTAAAACCAATAAAAACGCTCCTTTTGTTAATATTTCTGATGCCGAAACACAGCGCATTATGAATCAGGCAATGAAATCCTCCAGCAGATGGGCAATCCTAAAAGAACAAGAAAAAAGCGATGAAGAAATCATAAAAACCTTCAGCGTAAAAACAAAAATGACTGTATTTACTTGGAAAGGAGAAAGAGATACTCTCATGACGCCTTTGGATTCCATAAGATATTATAAACATTTTTTGCAATCAGGATTAATGGCTATGGATCCGCAAACGGGTGGAATTAAAGCTTGGGTTGGTGGCATCAACTACAAATATTTTCAATACGATCACGTAGGTCAAGGGGCGAGACAAGTAGGTTCTACATTCAAACCTTTTGTTTATGCAACCGCTATCGAGCAATTAGGAATGTCGCCTTGTGACACTATTGTTGACGGTCCATTTATGATTCGAAAAGGACGACACAATGTTACCGAAGATTGGGAACCACGAAATTCCGATAATAAATACCGCGGAATGGTTACACTGAAACAAGGATTAGCCAATTCTATCAATACCATTTCAGCTAAATTAATTGACAAAACGGGTCCTGAAGCAGTCGTAGAATTGGCCCATAAATTAGGTATAAAATCAGATATTCCTGCTCAACCATCCATCGCACTTGGCGCAGTTGATGTTACCGTGGAAGATATGGTAGCCGCTTATAGCACTTTTGCCAACGAAGGAGTTTACATAAAACCACAGTTTATTACCCGAATTGAAGACAAAAGCGGCGTAGTTATTTATGAGCCAATTCCTGAATCGCACGATGTAATCAATAAAGATATTGCTTTTGCGGTAATCAAATTATTAGAAGGCGTAACCGAAGGAGGTTCCGGTGCAAGACTGAGAACACAAGGAGGAGGAAGCGGCGACAATCGTTGGACAGGCTATCCATACCTTTTTACAAACCCAATTGCTGGTAAAACTGGAACTACTCAAAATCAATCAGATGGTTGGTTTATGGGAATGGTTCCAAATTTGGTAACTGGTGTTTGGGTGGGTTGCGAGGATCGTTCGGCACGTTTCAAAAGCATAACTTACGGTCAAGGAGCAACCGCTGCACTTCCTGTTTGGGCTTATTTTATGAAACTTTGTTACGCCGATACAAACCTAAAAGTGTCCAAACAAGATTTTGTTAGACCTCCAAATCTTTCTATAAAAGTAGATTGTTATACTGCCCCAAAAGTGAAAGATAGTACCGCTATTCAAGAAGATACAGAGGAATTTCAATTATAAAAATTAGGAGCTATTTCCAGCTATTCGTTACAATCTTTTCTTGCTTACCATATCGTGCAAAATCGAGTTGCTTACAATAAGCAATAAAAGGATTTTCACTTCTATCTGGGCTAGGGCACTTGTTTTACAATTAAATTTAGGATACCTTAAATAATCTTTGAAACGGATTCGATACTAGAATAGATAAATTAATTAGTGAGAAATTATTATGATCTACAAAAAAGTTAACAACGTACAAGAAGCACTCGAAGGAATCGAAAACGGAATGACCATCATGCTAGGCGGTTTTGGGCTTTGCGGAATCCCCGAAAACTCCATTGCCGAATTGGTGCTAAAAGAAACCAACGATCTTACTTGCATTTCAAACAATGCAGGAGTCGATGATTTTGGACTTGGATTACTTTTACACAAAAAACAAATCAAAAAAATGATTTCTTCCTACGTAGGAGAAAATGCCGAATTCGAACGTCAAATGCTTTCTGGCGAACTCGATGTAGAGCTTATTCCACAAGGAACTTTGGCCGAAAGATGTCGTGCGGCACAAGCTGGAATTCCCGCTTTTTTCACACCGGCTGGTTTCGGAACTGAAGTTGCCATTGGCAAAGAATCCCGAGAATTCAACGGAAAAATGCACATAATGGAATTTGCTTTCAAAGCTGATTTTGCTATTATAAAAGCTTGGAAAGGCGACACCGCAGGAAACCTCATCTTCAAAGGAACAGCCCGAAATTTTAATCCCTGTATGGCTGGTGCCGCAAAAATAACTGTTGCCGAAGTCGAAGAATTAGTCGAAGCCGGAACCTTAGATCCCAACCAAATTCATATTCCTGGAATATTCGTGCAACGCATTTTTCAAGGCGAGAAATACGAAAAGAGAATTGAGCAGAAAACGGTTAGAAAAAAGTAATCAGTAATCATTTCTGAGTGTTCAGTCAAAGTGTTTAATCCCAAACCAAACCTTAAATGACCTTATATTCCTTATATTGTTCAAAAATAAAAGGGCGCTATTGAGTTCAAAACTTATATGACTTATAGGATTCAAAACATAAAATTATGGCTTTAACAAAAGAAAATATCGCAAAACGCATCGCCCAAGAAGTTCAAAATAATTATTTTGTCAACCTCGGGATTGGTATTCCCACTTTGGTCGCCAATTATATCCCCGAAGGAATTGATGTGGAGTTTCAAAGCGAAAACGGCGTTCTAGGAATGGGACCTTTCCCTTTTGAAGGAGAAGAAGACGCAGATGTTATCAACGCAGGAAAACAAACTATTACCACCTTAAAAGGCGCGTCCTTCTTTGATTCGGCGATGAGTTTCGGAATGATTCGCGGGCAACATGTCGATTTAACGATTCTTGGTGCCATGGAAGTTGCAGAAAACGGCGATATTGCCAACTGGAAAATTCCTGGAAAAATGGTCAAAGGAATGGGCGGCGCAATGGATTTAGTCGCTTCTGCTGAAAATATAATCGTGGCAATGATGCACGTCAACAAAGCAGGAGAAAGTAAAATTCTAAAAAAATGTACTTTACCCTTAACAGGCGTTGGTTGCGTAAAAAAAGTCGTTACGGAATTAGCGGTTTTAGAAATAACTCCGAAAGGTTTTAAATTAGTAGAACGCGCACCAGGAGTTTCCGTAGAACACATTATTGCTTCCACCGAAGCCACTTTAATTATTGATGGAGAAATTCCTGAAATGGTGATTGATTAAGGAATTTATAGTATAAAAATATCCCACAATAACTAAAATTAGTCCTTGTGGGATATTGTTTTTTATAGAAATTTTACTTTGAAAATTCAACTGTTTTTAGCTTATTCCAACCCCCTCGAGTAAAATCAGGAATTTCGACTGGAGTAGAATTATTATCCAAAGAAAGTTCCGTAAGTGGTCCCAAACAGGTCCATTCCGCCAAATCATATACATCCATGTCTAAAGGGAATCCGTTTTGCAAACAATAAATCAAACGGTAATCCATAATGAAATCCATTCCGCCGTGTCCTCCTACTTCTTTGGCTTCTTCTTCAATATCTTTTACAATAGGATTTTTATATTTTATCATTAGCGCCTCTTTTACCTCATCGGGCATATAACTGTGGGCTGCTAGTTTTTTATGTCCTGGAACAATGTCGCTCCCAACTTGTTCTTCATCTAAAGCATAACCTTCAATAGGATATTTATTTGCAAATCCTTTTGTTCCGCTTATCTGATACATTCTACTATAAGGTCTTGGAGAAGTTACATCATGCTGAATTTGAATGGTTTTGCCTAGTTCGGTTCGTATCATAGTCATGGTATGATCTCCATCTCTAAAATCGGCAACTATTTCCCCTGTTTTTTCTTTTATATAAGCAGGGTTTCCAATGGGTTTTGTGTCCATAGATACTAAATAGTTCATTTTGTCTCCACGATGAATATTCAAGGCTAAACAGGCTGGCCCCATCCCATGAGTGGGGTATAAATCACCACGATGTTTTCGGTTATAATCCATTCGCCAATTGTTCCAATATTTTCCCCAATAAGGTTGTAGCCCGTGGATATAAGAACCTTCAACGTGTTTAATTTCTCCAAAAACACCTTGTTGAATCATATTTAAGGTTGTCAATTCAAAAAAATCGTAAACACAATTTTCTAATTGCATACAATGTTTTCTTGTTTTTTCGGAAGTATCAATTAATTCCCATATCTCTTTCAAAGTCAGAGCACTTGGTACTTCAATAGCCACATGCTTACCATCTTTCATAGCTTGAATACCAATAGGTGCATGGTGAAGCCAATCCGTAGCCACATAAACTAAGTCCACATTAGGCAATTTAGTTACTTGTTTCCACGAATTATCGCCATAAAACTCTTTTGCTTCAGGGAAACCTAATTTTACAAGAACCGCATTGGACTCTTTAGTTCGCTCTTGAAGCATATCACAAAGGGCAACAATTTCGACCCCTTTAATATGAGTCATTCTTTCAACAGCATCAGAACCTCTCATTCCTAAACCTATAAACGCAATTCGAACTATAGGAATTTTAGGAGCTGCCATGCGTAAAACATCCGTTTGTCCTATGGCGCGAGTTGGAACTTTAGTTTTAATCATTTGGGCATTACTTGAAAAGGCAATAAGCAAAACAAACGATAAGGATAAAATCTGTGTAATTTTTTTCATATACAAAAAATTGAAATTGTTTTATAAATCAAATATAACCAATTTAATTAAAACTTTATATTTTCAAATAGGAGCCAACTTGTTCTAATAAATGAAGTTGGGTTTTAGCACGAACTAAATTATGATCTGCATAAGAGGTAGCATAGTATCGATCATTTTCTAAATAATCCCCTAAAAATCTGCATCCTTGTTCGAAAAGCAACAAAGGCAAACTCAAATGAATATTCTCGGCTTCTTCTTTAATCATAAACGAATTAGCTTCTTTAGAATACCCGTATATAAACGATTCAAAAATCGTACTATCAAAATTCACTTTGGTCAAATCTTTTTCTTCTTCAGAAGCGGTATTTGTTCCCGTTCTTAAAGCGTCGCCAATATCATGAAGAATGCTTCCTGGCATAATGGTGTCATAATCAATAATGCAAATTATACTTTCTTGATTATCAAAAAGCATATTACTGATTTTGGTGTCATTATGTACCACTCTCATTGGAATAATTCCATTTTGAATTGCATTAGCAACTGGTTGGATCTTAGAAAACATTCTTTTTATGGATTCAATTGTCTTATTGGCCAAAACTAATCGTTCCGCTGAAGCATTTTCAATAGTATTCAAAAAATCGAAATATCGTTTGCCCGTATTATGAAAATCAGGGATCGTATATTCTAATTCTTCCGTTGGAAAATCAAGCAAAACCTTGTGAAATTGTGCCAAATATTAACCTGCTTGCTCTGCGACTTCTGGAGAATCTATTTTTTGTTTAATGGTCGAAGGAATATAAACTGACATTTGCCAAATATCTTCGCCATCAAATGCAAAAAAAAGACCTTCTTTAGTGGGGATAAAAGTAAGGGTAGCAAATCTTTTTTCTTTTAGAAATTGTGTGATTTTAATTTTGTTATTCAAAAGAGAATGTATATTCGGAAAAACCTTTTGGTTCATCTTTTGCAAAATGAAATCCCCTTGATCTGTAGTTAGCTTATAGGTTTGATTTATTAATCCACTTTGTAAAACCTCAACTTCCATAATGGTAATAGGATCTATAAAAGAAGTGACTATTTTAGTTATTATTTCGATCATACCAATGAATTATAAACACCTAATTTATGCAGAATTTTCAATTGTTCCATGGCTTTTTCTTTATCCTTTTTATAGGTAATTCCTATCCATTCTTCGTTGGTTGGAATGACTTTTATTTGATAAAAATCTTCATCAATCATTTTGGTGACCACATCAGGTAATTGAAATTCTATGTTTGGATTAGTAATCCAATTTTGAATAAAAGCATCCAAATTATTTTCTAGATAATTAAAAACAGCAGGGGTAAATCCCCACATATTCATGGATACCAAAGTGTTTTCAATAAGTTTTACTGGTTCTCCCTCTGGATTTGGGTAGAAAACCCCTTTTGGAGTTAAACCAATTTTTTCTCTTTCGATAGAATGAGTCAAAAAACCATTTTCCATAAAAACTTCGGCACGATTCACCGTTCCGTTTTCAGATAAAGTTTTCAAAATAGGAAAAACAATAGCGCATGGTTTTTGAAATTGCGATAAATGGTTATATGCCAAAACAAAGGAATTTTGACCATAAAAATCATCCGCGTTGATTAATAAAAAATTACTGTGAATACTCTTTCTGGCACACCAAAGCGCATGAGCCGTCCCCCAGGGTTTTTCATTTTCATAACCAATGTTGTTTCTTTCGATTTTTTTGTCTTGAATTACAAAAGAAACTGGCAAATTTTGTTTTATCAAATAACGATCCGTTAGCAAAGGAATCATTTGCTCTTGAACAATCAAAACGATGTTTATAAATCCAGCTTTTAGGGCGTCATGTATAGAATAATCCATAATGATTTCGCCATTAGGGCCTATTCCCTCTAATTGCTTTAAGCCCCCGAAACGAGATCCTAATCCAGCCGCTAAAATTACTAAAGTAGATCCCAAAAAAAAGAGTTTAAAAAAAGATAGCCTTAATAAAGGCTATCTTTTAGGGTTTATAAATTTTCAAAAAAATCGTTTCCTTTATCATCGGTAATAATAAACGCTGGAAAATCTTTAACGGTGATTTTACGAACGGCTTCCATGCCTAATTCTTCAAAATCAACGATTTCTACAGAAAGTATATTTTCTTTGGCCAAAATTGCTGCAGGACCACCAATGGAACCCAAATAGAATCCGCCGTATTTTTTACAAGCATTCATCACATCTTTAGTTCTGTTTCCTTTGGCAAGCATAACCATACTTCCACCCTGTTTTTGGAATTCATCTACATAAACGTCCATTCTACCAGCAGTTGTTGGCCCAAAACTTCCTGAAGCCATTCCATCTGGTGTTTTTGCAGGACCGGCATAATAAATTGGGTGATTTTTAAAGTATTCTGGCATTGGTTGACCGGCATCTAATATTTCTTTGATTTTAGCATGCGCGCTATCCCGAGCTACAATCAAAGTTCCGTTAAGTTTTAAACGTGTTTTAATTGGATATTGCGACAATTTTTTAAGAATATCAGCCATTGGTTGATTCAAATCAATTTCGACAGCTGGTTCTAAATGTGGTGCCGTTTCTGGCAAAAATTGTTTTGGATTCACTTCCAATTGCTCTAAGTAAACTCCGTCTTTAGTAATTTTACCTTTGATATTTCTATCAGCCGAACAAGAAACTCCCAATCCAACTGGACAAGAAGCGGCGTGACGTGGCAAACGAATTACACGAACATCGTGGGTGAAATATTTACCGCCAAATTGTGCGCCTATTTGACTTTCTTGACAAATTAATTGCACTCTTTTTTCCCATTCTAAATCACGAAAAGCTTGACCAGCCATGTTTCCAGAAGTAGGTAAATTATCAAAATAACCTGCAGATGCTTTTTTAACCGTAGCTAAATTTGCTTCGGCGGAAGTTCCTCCAATCACTAAAGCCAAGTGATACGGTGGACAAGCAGAAGTCCCTAAATCTTTTATTTTTGCACGAACAAAAGCATCCATTGATTTTTCATTCAATAGCGATTTTGTTTGTTGGTATAAGTAGGTTTTATTGGCAGAACCACCACCTTTTGCTAAGAACAAAAACTCGTAAGTAGCTCCTTTTTTGGCATAAATATCAATCTGCGCCGGAAGATTAGAACCTGAGTTTTTTTCTTCAAACATGCTTATTGGCACGATTTGGGAATAACGAAGATTTTTTTCTTGGTAGGTGTTGAAGATTCCTCTCGAAAGCCATTCTGCATCATCGACACCAGTATATACATTTTCGCCTTTTTTGGCCATTACAATCGCTGTTCCGGTGTCTTGACAAGAAGGCAATTCGCCATCGACAGCTACCACAGCGTTTTGCAATAAATTATAAGCTACAAAACGGTCGTTATCTGTTGCTTCTGGATCGTCTAGAATGGCTTTTAGTTTTGCTAAATGAGCCGTACGAAGCATAAAAGAAACGTCTTTCAAAGCTTCTTGCGATAACAATTCCAATGCTTTTGGATCAATGGTCAAGATTTCTCGATCGCCAAATTTCTCTACTTTTACAAAGTCAGAAGTAATTTTACGATATTCGGTGTCGTCTTTTAAAATTGGATAAGGATCCTGGTATATAAAGTCCATTGTATACTATATTTTAGGCGTAAAGTTAGGGAATTTGCAGTAAAATAAATCTAGAACTCTTTTAAATTATAATGGGGAGTGGATTTTGTAGTATTTATAATTGAAAAACAGTAACATTGCAGTAACACTTACCTAAAAAACCAAACCTATCAATTCATGAAGTATAAAATATCTTCAAAAAACAAACAAAACAATTTAATTAAAAATTTGTTTTATACCAAAAATGAATCGTGGTGGATGATTGGCTTTTCTATGTTATTAGCTGGTGGCGTTATGATTGAGCCTCAATTAATTTGTTCTTCTCTCTTAAAAGGTCAACTATCAGACATGTGGTTGTATTGGAGTGCAGCCATCGGCTCTGCATTTAGCATTTCTTTTTTTTCTCATTTATGGAGTAAGGTTCCATTTAAAACAGAAAATGAATTTATACTTTTTCGCTATTCTGGAAAAGGAGCTAGAATACTTCATACATTTAGAAGCTTATATTTAGGATTATTTATTATTCCTTTTTTGATTAGTTTTAGTTTATTAGCATATAGCAAAATTTTTAGTTTCATTGTTGTAATAGAATTAAAACCCACTATTATTTTATTAACGATATTACTTATAATTCTTACTTTTTTTAATAGTTTAAAAACCCGACTTAGAATTGATTTTATTCTCTTTATTTTTTTTTTAGTACTGTTTCTATTTATAATAATTAACCTTTATAAAAACACGGGAGGATTGTACCATTTAGCGACTACTTTAAAAACTCAAAAAAGCAGTTTCGGCATTATACCGTCTATAGGTTCTAAAACATTTAATGCCTTTATTGTTTTTGTTTTTGTACAATGGTGGTCGGCTTCTATTTTGGATTATCCTGACATGAATGGACAAAAATTAATGGCAACAAAAAATAGTGCGGATTTATTAAAAAGTATATTTCTTCCTTCACTATCTATTGTTCTTTTTAGAATGTTATTATTTACGCTTCCTTTTATGGCTGTTTGTTATGGTTTTACTAATGGCACAGCTGATGGAGAATTGGCTTTTTCCTTATTATTTGTAAAAGCATTACCTTCTTGGATGTTGATTTTAGTATTGTTACTTTTTATGATTCCTTTTATTTCATTTGTTCAAAACAACCAAAATTGGGGTGGCTCATTATTAATTGAAAATTTTTACAAGCATTCTATAAATAAAAATGTTGACCAAAAAAAATTAAATAAATTAGGTTTGATTGCAATGATTTATATAGTCATAATTTCAGGATGCATTGCTATTTATGCTGATTCTTTAATTGGAATTACTAAATATTTATTTGCTATAACCGCAGGTGTTGGACCAGTATTTATGTTGCGATGGTATTGGTGGCGGATAAATGCTTGGTCGCAATTATCGGCAATGTTTTCGGCTTTAATATACCCGCCAATTTTGGATTTGTTGTTTGACAATAATAAGACCATCCATCAAATCATTATTAATTTAGAGAGCAACTATAACTTGGATTACTACCCTATTAAATTAATAATTTTGACAATTTTAGTTTGTATTACTTGGTTTACTCTTACTTTTATGACAGCTCCAACGGATAGAAATGTTTTACAAAATTTTGCAACAACTATAAAACCTGGTGGATTTTGGAGGGGCTTTGAAAATAGTGGGAAAAGCTTTTCTAAAACAAGAATACTTGCTTGGTTTATACTAATTTTGAAATCATTTTTAGTTTATTTTATGTTTTGGAATTTTCTTATTGGGAACTATATTCGGTTTATTACCCTTTTATTAGTTTTCCTAATCAACTTTTATTTAGCCTATAAGCTAATACAAAAAGCTAACAAAAATCATAATTTAGAGTTTGAGTAAAAAGAAATATGTTTTAATCATTAATTAATTTCAGCACCCAAAGAGTTCTTTTTTCTTTACAAAATACATCTAAGTTTTTATCAATAATCTTTTTATTATCACCCGTTGCAAAAAGCGAAGCAATAGCAAACTCAACTGATAATTTTTCGTCACTTTCATTTTGAAAAAGAGTATTTGAAATTCGAAAAGGAGTATAAATAACTTTGCTTTTAAAATAAGTTTCTTTACACAACCAATATAATTGGATGCTGTATAAAGCAACACTATAATAACCCGCTCTTTGGTTTTTAATTACATAATCAACTGCTGTATTAAACTCTAAATGATTAAATAATTTATGTTTACAATTAAACTGAATTATTGCTTTTATTGGTCTTACTAAAACCCAAGCCTTTTCATAATCATTTTTAAAGAAATTGAAGCTTTCTAGAATTTGATTAACATGTTGTTCGCATGTGTCTTCTATAATGCCTGTAAAACCGTCTATCAAAATTAAACATTCTAACCATCTTGAAATTTCATGAAAATGACATTTTTCTTTACTTATTATTTTGGTTATTTCTACAAAATGGGAAATATACTCCGAAGCAATTTGTTCTTTATACGCCTTTTGACTTATAAAATACCCATAAGCAAAAAGAAGTCTATAATTATTAGTTGCTTTGGGTAGATAATAATTAATTAGCGCATCATAAAAATAATTATCATTATTATCTTCGTCAACAAAACACTCATAAAAAAACAAATGTCCCAAATTATTTTCTGCTAAAAATTTAAGTAGTACTTCTTGATTTTTACTTGTTCTAACATGTAAACCTATAAGTTCCGCAGCTGAAAATATGATAGCCTTACTTTCATTGTTCTTTACGTTTTTAAAGATAGTTTTTAAAGAATTTAAATCCTCATTCACTAGAGCCGATTGTAAAACAGCTAATGAAAACCCATCAGAAGACTCAGTTAGAAAATAATTAGTATCAAAAGGGATGTTGGTTTGGTTATCACAAAAATCTTCCCAGTTTACATAATCTAAATAGTTGGCTAAAATATTTAATGTTGTTTTATAGGGAGATACAAATGGTTTAATTATACCAAATAATCTAGCAATTGTATGAGAGGAAAGAAAAAGCTTTTGAGTAGCTAATTCATCTTGAAAAATTTTAGCTGATGCTATATTTTTAATTTTAAATCCAATTTTTCTTTCAATTTGATTACAAAAAGGTTTTAAATAAGGATCTGGTTGGCTCATTGATATTAAATCTTCTAAAATTATTAGCTAAGTGGTTAATACACAAACGTAGTGATTTTGAACTTAAACATGCAGCAACTTGTAATAATTTTCAGATGAGAAATGATATAATATTGCAAGGACTAAATTGGAGTTTCCAATTTGTATTAATAACAACTAAAAATAAATTATGAACCAAAACTTTAAAAATCTATTGACTTTATTTATGATTTTAAATATTTCATTAGTTAAAGCTCAGCAACTATCTTCTTTTACTATTACCCCAGAACTATCTCAAAAAATTTTACCAACATTGAGATCTTTCTATGTTTTTCATGCTAGTTATAAAGAAATAGAATATCACGCATTAGATACTGGTCAAGTTATATCTAAAAACTATAAACTTACTTTAGAAGAAGCAAATAAATATAAACCCGCGTATGATGCATACCTCACAGAACAGAAGGTAATCTCAGACAAAAAATTAGCCGTGCAATCAATAATTGGAAATGTTAATAGTTTTTTAAATTCTGATGATAAATATGACATCAAAGAACATTATCTGATAGAAGCTCAACAGATTGCAGATTCTAATGATTTTAAAGTTGTAATAGATGATAATCGTATTAAGTTAAAAAGTTTATTAGATACCCAAAATTTCAACACTTCTCACGATAAGAGAACTTTGATGGTATATTACAAAGATAAACATATTAGTAAAAATGAATTAAAGTTATATACAGAAGCTATAGCTAAAATGAAATTTGAAGAACCTAAACGTACAGGAAACTATAATGAATATGTAAACATATCTGAAGAATTAAAACATATCAAAAAGACCGAAACAGGCAAAATTGAATCAACTAAAACATCTAAACGTTTTGCTTATAAAGTTGACTCGTTAAGCATTAATATAAATACACTTGAAGGGAAATTTATTGAAATCCCTAAAAAATGGACTGTAGTATATCAAAACATTCACAACTATTTTAAAAATGAATTAATAGACAATATGGATGTACATTATGACAAAGAATTTTCCGAAGCATTTCCTTTAATTAAAAATATTGACACTAATGACTATTATTACGTAATGACTAATGATTATGTGAAAAGCATTAAACAGATACAACAGCAGCAAGAAATATTAGATATTGTACATAAATTA
>Ga0209499_1001205_pt1 | contig 18357 bp, 16 predicted proteins | sample C_130208_EF_Meta_FD_187306 | JGI IMG/M metagenome (GOLD analysis project Ga0209499, IMG submission 187306) | Freshwater microbial communities from Lake Croche, Canada to study carbon cycling - C_130208_EF_MetaG (SPAdes) (version 2) | ecosystem: Environmental > Aquatic > Freshwater > Lake...
AGATTTCATAGGAGACCAATCTGTAGCGCTAATTTTAGGCGATAACATTTTTTATGGAACTGGTTTAGGCAGAAGGTTGTCAGAAATGCAATCTGCAAGTGGAGCAACCATCTTCGGCGTTAAAGTACCTGATCCTCAAAGGTATGGTGTTGCAGAAGTTTTGCCTAATGGCCAAGTTATTTCTATCGAAGAGAAACCAATCAACCCAAAGTCGAACATCGCCGTTCCTGGCCTTTACTTTTTTGACAATTCTGTAATAGAGAGGGCAAAAACCGTGGAGAAGAGTCCTCGCGGTGAACTTGAAATTACCTCGGTAATATCTAGTTATCTTGACGAAGGTAAATTAATTTTGAAAGAGTTGAGCACAGGCACTGCTTGGATGGATTGCGGAACCGTTGAAAGTATGAATCAAGCTGCAAATTATGTGAAATCTGTTGAAGAAGATATTAATTTCAAGATCGGGTGCATCGAGGAGGTTGCATTTCTTCAAGGGTGGATAAGTAAGAGTGAAATCGAAATTCTTGCGAGCGCGCTTGGAAAAAATGAGTATTCCTCTTATTTAGCACTCGCACCCGAGCGCAAACTAATTAGCTGAACAAAGGAATATTTGATGCGCCTCTATGTAGCCGGGATCAACGGAATGGTTGGTTCAACAATCGCAGAAGAGGTTAAGAAGCAAGGTCATGAAGTACTCGGTAAGAGTTCTAAAGAACTTGACTTAACTAGCCGAGACGCGGTTTTTGCTGAAATGAAATTGGTTAAACCTGATGCATTAGCAATTGCAGCAGCCAAAGTTGGTGGCATTGGCGCTAACTCAACATTTCCAGTTGATTTTTTATCAGTAAACCTGCAAATTCAGACTAATCTCTTAGATGCCGCGCATGCCGCCGATATCGAGAGAGTTCTTTTCCTGGGCTCCTCATGTATCTATCCCAAATTTGCGCCTCAACCAATTCCTGAATCAGCTCTGCTAACCGGCGAACTAGAACCAACAAATGAGCCGTACGCAATCGCCAAGATCGCTGGATTAAAACTAGTCGAGGCATATCGAAAGCAGTATGGGCATAAGTGGATTTCAGCTATGCCGACAAACCTTTATGGGCCTCGAGATAATTTTGACCTTGAATCAGCGCATGTTCTTCCAGCTTTGATTCACAGATTCCATAACGCAAAAGTGAACAACTTGTCAGAGGTGGTGATCTGGGGCGATGGAACCCCGCTACGAGAATTTCTACATGTACAGGATCTAGCTTCTGCTTGTTTGATGTTGCTTAATAAGTATGATGGATCGGTTGCCATAAATGTGGGCAGTGGGCAAGAGACTTCAATCCTTGCCCTAGCTCAAAACATCGCAAATGTAGTGGGCTTTGAAGGAGCCATTAAATTTGATCAAACCAAACCAAACGGCACTCCCCGAAAGCTTTTAGATACTCATTTTCTAAACAATCTAGGCTGGAATGCCCAGATTGGCCTAAAGAATGGTTTAGCCTCAACCTACGATTGGTTCCTAAATAACAACACTAAGGGAAGTATTTAATGAAGCGCGCACTCATAACTGGTGTAACTGGTCAAGATGGTTCCTATCTGGCCGAACTATTGCTGAGCAAAGGTTATGAAGTTCACGGCATCATCCGTCGCAGCTCGACATTTAACACATCTCGCATCGATCACTTATATAAAGATCCACACGAAACAGATAATCATTTTCATCTTCACTATGGAGATATTACTGATGGCGTGGGAATCTCAAATATCTTGCGTGAGATCGAGCCCCATGAGATCTATAACTTAGCTGCCCAAAGTCACGTCAAGGTTTCTTTTGAAATGCCTGATTTCACCGCTCAAGTAGATGCAGTCGGAACAATCAGATTGCTCGAAGCTATCCGAGCCTCAAAAATTGATACACGTTTTTACCAAGCTTCAACTTCTGAGCTATTTGGCAGTACTCCGCCGCCACAATCAGAAACTTCACCATTCGCACCTCAGAGTCCATATGCTGCTGCAAAACTTTACTCATACTGGGTGGTTCGCAACTATCGAGAGGCTTATGGCTTGCATGCAACAAATGGAATTCTCTTTAATCACGAATCTCCACGTCGCGGCGAAACATTCGTAACTCGCAAAATCACGATGGCTGCGGCCAAAATAAAACTCGGACTTCAAGAAAAGCTTTATTTAGGCAACTTAGATGCTATTCGTGACTGGGGTTATGCCAAGGAATATGTTGAAAGCATGTGGTTAATGCTTCAGCAGGATGCTTCAGATGACTACGTGGTTGGCACCGGGATAGGCGCAACGGTGAGAGATTTTTGCGAAGCTTCATTTACTGCATTAGGGCTCGATTACCGGGACCATGTAGAAACTGAGGACAGATACCTTCGCCCTACAGAAGTTGATGCCCTGATCGCAGACACAAGTAAGGCTAGATCAAAGCTGGGCTGGGAAGCGAAAACTGATTGGCAACAACTATCAAAAATCATGGTTAATCATGATTTTGAAAAACTACAGTAACTAAATCCTTGCTATGAATCTTGTTCTTGTTTATCTTGGAAACAAAGTCCCTAGTTTCGTTTATGACAATTTGAACTACCTGATTAAAACTTTTCCACAGTATGAAACCTACATAATTCTAGACACAGAATCTTCTAAAATTTTTATCGCCCCAAAGAAAGTAAAAGTCTGGATTTTCGAAGAGAACGAAGATTCGGGTCTAAAGTCACTCAATTTTTTACAGCACGATACGAAATTTAGAAATGGCTTTTGGTCACTTACAATAAAGAGGCTTTTTGCAGTCGCAGCTTTCATAGAAGATACGCAAGTTCAAGACGTACTGCACATTGAGTCAGATGTGTGGCTGAGCCCAAGCTATCCTTTTAACAAACTAATTAGCGCTCCACACGGAATTAGCTATCCACTATCAAACTTGAATGAAGGAGTAGCCAGCACGTTATACATCAGAAATATTGATAATGGGAAACGTCTAGCTAGATACGCTTTGGCAGAAATTGAAAGAAACCCAGATTCTACTGACTGCACAATATTGGGGTCTCTTTACGCAGACCCTGACGAAGGTCATGCAATTGGTATTCTTCCTACAATTATCCCTTTAAGTCAAAATTTGAATGCAGGTCTTGATCCAGAAAGATTTAAAATAATGTCAAGTGCAATTGAATACTTCGGCGGCCTATTTGATGCAGCTACTTGGGGCCAGTACTTGCTTGGGATTGATGCTAGAAATACCGCTGGATACAAGCACGTTTATGCTACCCAAAGCCACCATCCTTGCAGTCCCCAGGCAACTAAAATTTTATTTGATGAACTCTCGCAGAGCCCAATCGTGTCTATAAACGGGGGTCGCTGGCCAATTTTTAGTTTACATATACATTCAAAATCTAAAGCAGCTTTTACCTACCCGGCTAAACTTTCTGAAGTAGCCAGGAGATCTAATGTGCTGGATAAGTCGCCACGTCGTGAAATGAACTTTAATCTATTTGCCTTCGCAATAATAAAACGAGCTATAAAATTTGTTTATAGACGAGCAAATAGTTTCATAAAATGAAAAGTTTGTTTATTACGGCTGCTATTGGGAGTAGTGATTTTCATTCAGCGGGCCAGCGTATAGTTTCGCAAGCCTCTCAATTCGCTCTTTTTGATCAGCAGATATGCGTTACGGAATCAGATCTGGTAGAAATTTGTCCTCAAATTTTTGAAACTTTCAGCGAAGATGAACTCTCTATTGAATACAAATATGGGTTTTACTCATGGAAATCCAGTATCGCCGCTGCCGCCATGCAAGGATTCTGGGGTAATTTCGATTTGGTTTTTTATCTTGATGCTGGGTGCGAGCTTGTTCCCAGTTTTTGGAATAAGCGTAAACTGAAACAATTGATGGATTCGGCGGAGAAAACAGGCATAGTGGCCTTCGCCATAAATACGACGGAAAGAAAGTATACGAAGAAACTTCTTCTCGAAAACATGCAAGCGAGCGAAACTTCAATTTCTAGCAACCAGTTTCAAAGTGGATCTTGGTTTCTTTGTGGAGACATAGGGCGAGATTTTGCATTTCAGTGGGATCAAAAAGTGTGGGAGTCGAGAAAATTTATAGACGAGTCTATTTCGCCTTTCGGAGAGGATGAGCAATTCATTGCGCATCGCCATGACCAATCTGTGTTTTCGCTACTCTGTAAGAAATTCTCTATAAAACCTCAACTTAGAAACCCGCCTGGCCCTACTGATAATTTTCTTAGGATTTTAATAAATACAAAATTTCCGTTTTGGTGGGCACGAAATAGAACCGGTAAAACAATAATTCCCAAAGGAATCTCGAATGTGTTGAGTCGCACTATAAGCTCAGGCAGATCCGAGATTTAATTTATTTTTCAAAAATCAAAGAATGAGACTTAACCAGAGTATTACTCTCAATTTTTACCAAGCCAAAGATACTTGAATTAGCCCCTATAGTTACATCGTTTCCAATTATTGGATTTCTCGGTCCAGGAAAATCATTGGGATTTTTCATCCCAAGACTAACTCCGCCCATTATCGTGACTCGATCACCAAGAATAACGGCAGGACCAATAACTATTCCAACCGGATGGTCAATCTTTAAACCCAGGCCTATTGAAACCCCTGGTTGAACATCTATGCCGAAATTTCTTAATAAAACATGACGCACTAAATAAGCAGGAAGCAACATTTTGCAATCGAAAAATAGTCTCTGCAGCCGCATCAAAATAACTGCGCTGAATCCTGGCGAGATCACAAGAAGTTTGGTGAAATTTAGAAGACCTGGATCACGCCCATACATTCTTATATCTTCGCTGATCGCCTTTTTCATTATTTTCCCCTATGCCATACTCATGAGTTTGATACTGCTTTCCATTGATCCAAATAAAGTTCTTTGCTGAAGTTTCGCCTTGAATTCAAGTCATCAGAAAATGGAGCATAAACATTGTTTCCAGCTGATGACGCAAGCGCTCCTGCCCACCAAGAGAAAGTAGAATTAGAAAGGATTAAATTCTTGAACTTACTCATTAAAATCAAGGTTTGCGGGTCCGTGAAGCGATTTTTCGGAAAAATAATGAATTCAATTTTTTCGATTTCAGGGAGATAATTTTCGGCTTTATCTGGGCTATCAGTAAAAACTAAAACCTCCAGATATTTTTTTTGGTTATTAATTTTATTCAAACATTCTCGTATATAATTTTTTGATATTACATGGAAAAGGTCTAAATCTACGTAATCGCCCAGTCGTAAATGTAATGCTACTTGGTATCTTTCTGATATTTCAATCATCTTGTCTTTAATTTCAGGCTCACAGTCTTTGATTTCAATAAAATTTTCAAGGTTGTGTATATAAGAGCCCAGAAACCTAAGTTCTTGGAAGTAGCCATTTAAATAAAGAATCCTCTTTGTTTTCTTTTCATTTTTTAGTTGATCAAAGTTTAATTCTGAAATAACAAGACCAATTTTGGAGGCGTATGCAGAAAATTTATCGAATAGACCTAACCTTAATAAATTTGATTTATCTTCCGCTATTTCAGAAGTATTTATAATCTCTCCCAGATCGTAAGATCGCGGACTCGTTGAATTTTTTTTATTATTAAACCAGCTTAAGTTCAATTCAATTTTATTGTCGGTACTTTCTACGAACTTAAGAGCTGCAAAATACTGGAATAGTTGATTACCGAGCCCGCCTCTTAAAATCACTCTTACGGTCATGCCAATTCCTCAATTTTGAATGTGTTAATAGTACCCATGACTATGAATTATCGCTTAAACGTTGATAGGTTTCTCTCGTGAAATCCCAACCTATTTTAATTTTTGCTTACAATCGAGTTGATACTTTAGAGAAGATCATTGGTTCGTTGCCACTTGATGGAGATCGGCAAGTAATAGTATCTATCGATGGGCCAAAGTTAGACGGAACTACCCAGAATAGCTTTTTGGTTAGAGGGCTATGTAAACAGTTTCGCGAGAGATTCCCTGGCCAAGTACAGATAATTGATCGAGAAATTAATTTGGGACTCCAAGACCATTGCATCATGGCAATGAAGGAATTCTTTTCGCAATTTGAGTCTGGAATTGTTTTAGATGATGACATTGTTCCTAATTTATCTTTTTACAAATACATGGATTACAACCTTGACAGGTTCGATGGCAATTGTGAGATAAAAATAGTAAATGGATGGACTCCACTCTTTTCAAATGAGACCGGAAATAGATCTCACACAACAAAGTATTTTGTATCCTGGGGCTGGGGAACATGGGCTAACTTTTTCAATCAAGTCGACTTTGGTTTGATCAACTATGAGGGTAGTGGAAAGTGGTGGCTTCAAGGCACGCTTTGTCGCACTGCAAAGAGTCTTGGTTTCCGAAGATACTGGACAAAAAGATTTGAGAAAATTGTTTCTTCAAGTGCTAATAGGTCATGGGATTGGGAGCTGCTATTTGAATTGTGGCGATTAAATGGTAAAGCTTTATCACCCGCAGAACGATTAACTTCAAATATGGGTTATGACGATTTGGCTTTTCATCCTAACTCTGGAAGTAAGCGACAAAAAGCCTTGGCGAGAAATTTAGAACTTAACAATTTATTCAGCGAGGAAATCGTTATCTCAAACCAAATTGAGAAATTATATGAACGAAAAATGTGGGACATGAGCTATCAGAGATTGGCCTCGATGATACAATTTAGATTCGGAACTGGGTTTCAAGCCTTAAAACAATTTGGAGCAAAATGAGAGTTCCATCGATGAAACAACTACTTAGGAACATTAATTGGCAGGTTAATAGGCCATTTGTGCATGAAAGTCTTGGCGCTACGCATGTGGATTTGGGATCTGGAAATAATCCTAGGAATCCTTTTCAGGCGCAAGTTTTGAAGGGCAGTGATTTCAATAGTGATTTCGAGAAAGATGGAATTGAATTTATAAAGATAGATTTAACAAAGAAACTTCCATTTTCAAATAATGAGATCGACAGTTTTTCGGCGTTTGATGTTCTTGAACATATTCCACGTTGGGAGAGAAGTATCGATGGAATCAATTTTCCGTTTGTGGACTTAATGGCAGAGATTTTCAGATGCCTCAAACCGGGTGGATTGTTCCTAGCCGTTACGCCAAGTTTTCCATCTGCAGCTGCTTTTCAAGACCCTACTCACGTAAACATAATTTCAAAGAATACTTTAATTTATTTTTGTGGCTCTGAAGCTTGGGCCAAATTGCTGGGATATGGCTATAACGGGTCTTTCGAGATCGTCGCTAATACTTGGCTACGTGGGTACGGGTTCATGAATGAAGAAGTGCTGGTTGGTTCGAATGGGCTACCAAAATCTTTTACGGATTCCGTCACTCTTTCAAAACGAATCATTGGTTTGGCGATTGCGCCAAAGCCCACACATTTGTTATGGGTACTTCGAAAACCTAATTTGCCAGAGAGTGCCGTTTAAATCTCCAATAAAATGGTTAAAATAATCTTTGTTGTAATTGCAGCTGAACAAAAACCATGGGCCAAACTGCTACACCGAGGTCCAGGAAGAACTTGGTTTAAAGATCTACCTTCGAATACTCGTGTCTTAAGCATTTATTCAGACGGCTCCCTTGGAGCATCTAATTACTTAAACCTTTCAAAAACTAGAGTAGGAAGCGAAAGAGAATTTACAGCCCCTGAGCTGTCAGAACTTAAGCAGCCGAAATTGATTGAGGACCAACGATTGGTTTTCCCGGGAATTTCGGGCTGGGCAGGAATTTTGCCCACCACGTTATCTGCCCTGGAATACATAACCTCAAATTTTGACTATGACTTTATTGTACGAACTAATGTTAGTTCCTATTGGAATGTGAGAAAGTTAGTTGCTGTTTTAAATGAAATGCCAAAAACTGACTTGTTTATGGGCTTGGTTGGAACTGCTGAAGTTCACGGTAATCAATTAAATTTTGTTTCTGGCGCAGGCATGATTATGAGTAGAGATGTCGTCGAAAAAATCCTTTTAAATCATTTAAACCTAGACTTTTCTTACATCGACGATGTGGCTATTGGAATTCTTGCGCGAGATTTAGAATTAAAGTTAACGCCTGGAATTAGACAAGACTTCAGTAAGATTTCAACTTTACTTGCTCGACGCCCTAATGAACTATCAGAAAATTATCATTTTAGGCTTAGAAGTGAATTCTATTACCATGGAATCAAGATACGAAAAGACACCATATTGATGAGAATATTGCATTTTAAGTTGAGGGTAACCAATAAATTATGAAAATTTAAATTAAGTTAAGCGACTTGAATTCATCACGAATTATGTCCAATCCACTCAAATCATTTTTGTAATTGATTCGCGTGTATTTAACTTTATTGATCTTGGCCAATCTTTGAAAGCACCGAACAAATCGATCATTCCCAATTTCAATAAGTTGAGCATCACGGCTACTCAACCAATTTACGCCAGACAGGCCTGCGCCGTGAATTCCTGCTAGGAACTGTGCAGAAGAAATTTCACTTATCTGGTCTGGCAGTGACATTTTCGACGCATTCAAAATTATCCATCCATTTTTCTCCAATAAAACGGTTAGATCTTTTTCAAATGATGGAGATCTAGATTCGCCTAGTCGTGATATGTAAACTTTTCTACCTGGAATGGTTGCCTTAAAAAAAGTTTTAAAATATTCTCGGAGTATAGAAATATCTTTCGGATGGGGCCAGCCAACATTTGATTTATTTGTTATAAAATTCAGAGCCTCGCATTTTACGAATCGAGGTACTTCGAAATACTCAATTAAGTTTGTTTCCAAGAAGTCAGATACGTAACTTGGACGCTTTCTTGAAACTATGGTTATAGATTCCTGAAGCTTTTCTCGTAGATGAAGATAATGTGGGAGGTCTTCATTTAGCCAGTGATAGAAACCATTTGAACTTAGATTTATTAAAGGCTTTACTTCTTTGATTTTTGAGTCCAAGATAAGGGATGGTGGTCTAGTTTGAGAAGTGGCCGCTAAATATTCTAGAGACCAACTACTAGACTCTGCAATTAACTTTCTATCTGCTGAAAATAGAATCCCAGTTTCACTATCTAAGGTGACATCAAATATTCTGAGGTGGAAGTTATTTTGGAATGCATGGTTTAATTCTTCGCCACTTTCGAAATCTGGATACGAATAGTATTCAGTATCAGAATATTTCTCGATAAACTCGAATTTGGTTTTAAATGGATTTTCTCCATGAAGGAGAACTTCAAAATTATTTAAACCATAACCAAGACCATTAGATATTCTTCTTGCACAGTAAGATTTCGCTCTTTCGCTAATCACTAGGAATATCGAAATAATTAGCCGCAGTTCTTTAAAAACACTTTTCATGGAATCAAAATGGTTAGATTAAAAAAATCACACTAATCAAGTCTTACTTTTCCAGAAGAAGTCTCAATCTCGACGGCAACAATCCCCGTGTCTCCATCATTAGCTTCAACTGAAACCCATTCAACTTCAATGCCGCTTCCAATAGCCGCTTTGACTTCAGACCCAAGCCATTCAGAGATTGCCGATTCATCTCCGGCTATTTCGATCTTTACAATCTTTGCAACGGCCTTGCCATCTGTTGAAGGGTGATGATTCTTTATCCATTGAACAAAAAATGGCATTTGACGATCTTCAAGAGTTCCAAGAACGCCTATCTGCTTCCAACTTAAATCTGTGCCATCTGGCTTGGTGCGGTGCCCATCCACTGCAGGTCGGCCTAAACGAGTTTCAACTGCTGCAAGATCTTCAACTGCAACAACCCAGGTCAGCCATCCGCCGCCTTCTGCTGCACGCTTTGATACAGCTTTACCGAATGGTGATGAATCAGATGCCGGATGATCTAGTGGGCATACAACTTCAATGTATTGACCATTTAGAAGAGGCGCTGTGAAGTTACGAGTACCAAATCTTGGGTGCACTCCACCATCAACAAAGGTGGTTCCTAAACGAGAACCTAGTCTTTGGACGGTATCTGCTAGTTGGTCATGAGAAGTCACATATGAGACATGGTCTAGGCGCATGAGCAAATCTTGCCCTATCAAAGGGGGTGCTTTTTACCATTTCTAAAGAGGCGCACCCCAGATTTTATGCTGGCGGCTTTCATCCAGACCCATCCCAAAGCCCTGGCCAAGGGATTATTAGCAAAGATCACAGTGCGGATTAAAGCTTTCTCCTTATGCATTCTTTTTAAGTTTTTATCTGAGAATCCGTCCGGCTCCATGATGGCAAGGATTTCAGAGATTTTATAGGCACCCGAATTTTTGATTATTTCTAGGCAGAGTTTGTGGTCTGCGGCTAACCTGAATCTAGTATCGAAGTTTCCGGCTTTCAGAATTGAATCTTTCCGGAAAACCATCGCTTGATGACAGGCACCTCTTCTCGAAAGTGCAAATTTGATCTGGGATAATTCGCCTGTTCTCTGGCGAAAGACACGCTTATCATTCTCGATTTTGTAGCCACCAACCACAAATCCATGTTGTCTGTTTTTTATTGCGTTAAAGCCAACTTTTAGGGAACTCATGGAATAAAACTGATCCCCGCTGTTCATGAACCAAAGAAAGTCGGCTTGCGACTTGCTAATCCCTAACTTCATCGCCTCATATATCCCCTGATCTGTCTGCTTGACTAAAGAAAATCTTGAGTCTAGTTTGCAGAACTCAGTGGCGACTTCAAATGTATCGTCTTCAGATTGACCATAAACAATTATGAGTTCCCAGTCAGGAAAATCTTGTGAGAGCGCACTCTTTAGAGTTCTAGTCAGCCCATCGGCATTATTTTTAACAATTGTCACTATGCTTACTGAGGCCATTGCCCTATCTTGCCTGATCTTTTGGCTTTGATGGTACTTAAAAACTGGCATATTCTGAAAGTGCTGAATAAAACTAGTAGAATTCTGGCATGCGAATTTTGATCACGGGTGGGGCCGGTTTTATTGGCTCACACCTAACTGATCGATTAGTGGCTGATGGTCACCAAATCACAATTTTAGATAACTTGGCTACGGGCCGAAAAGAGAATCTTTCAACTCATTTAGGTGGGGAGAAAGTTGAATTCGTAGAAGGTTCGATTCTGGATCTATCGCTTCTAGATTCTCTAGTCAAAGAATCTGAATACATATTTCACCTGGCTGCTGCGGTAGGCGTCTTTAACATCGTTAATCACCCTCTAGATAGCTTGATGACTAATATTCGCGGCACCGAGAATGTGCTCGAATCCGCTCATAAATATTCAAAACCAGTATTTGTGACAAGCAGCAGCGAGGTATACGGCAAGAATGTTTCAGATTCACTTAAGGAGTCTGATGATCGGATTCTCGGCGCACCTGTGACGCTACGTTGGTCATACAGTGAAGCGAAAGCAATTGATGAATCTTTAGCTTATGCCTACTGGGTCGAAAAGAAATTAGAGACTCGAATCGTGCGGTTCTTCAACACAGTTGGCCCGCGACAATTAGGCGCATATGGCATGGTCGTTCCACGTTTTGTGCAATTTGCACTTAAAAATGAGCCAATTACTATTTACGGAAACGGCCAACAAACAAGGTGCTTCGGTCACGTACTAGATGCCGTTGACGCAGTAGTCAGAATTGCTTTTGCAGAAAATACAATTGGAAAAGTAATCAACATCGGTAATGACTTTGAAATATCAATTAATGATTTAGCCAAGAAAGTTATTGAGCAAACAAGTTCTAAAAGCGAAATTATTTATGTACCATACGAAGAGGCTTATGGTGATGGTTTCGAAGATATGGAACGAAGAGTACCAAATATAGAATTGATTAAATCTTTAGTTGGCTGGGAACCAAAAAGAGATCTTTCTAGCATGATTACAGATATTGCCACCTTTCTAAAGTAATAAAGTGAAACACAAATATCACCGCGTTATGTTTGTGACTAATTCACTCTCTGGTGGTGGAGCTGAACGAGCAACGAATATTCTGGTAAATGCCCTTTCGGATCTAGAAAATCAAGTTTCTTTGGTTGCCATAAATGATGGGCCTCGAGATTTGATTGAACCAAGTTGCCAAACATTTGAATTAAAACGCAAATGGCAAGGTGGATTACTAAGCGTAATTAGTTCCTTTATAAAGCTCCAGACGGCAATCTGGAAATGGAAGCCAGATTACTTGGTTTTAAATTGCGATATTCCAGAGTTTCTTGGCTCGCTGACCATGGGCAAACATAAGTTAATCGCAGTTGAACACGCCACTTATCCTTGGATCAATCGCTTAAGGCTCGGCAAACTGACTAGAAGAATTTTGTCTACCAGAAAAACAAAATGGGTTGCTGTTTCTCAACATTTAAAGATTTGGGGAAGTGACTCTCTGCCCGATGTTTCAATTAACAATGCAATAGTTATGACTGCCAACAAGAGATCAAAGCCTTCGGGGCCGATAAAGAGAATTAATTATGTTGGGAGACTGAGTCAAGAAAAGCAGCCACTCTGGGTGCTTGAAATTGCAAAACAAACTGGGTTACCTGTAAGAATTTTTGGTGTGGGTTTATTAAAATCACAATTACAGAATTTTGGGATTGAAAATGGAGTTGATACTAAATTTAACGGATTTGTCTCTAATCCTTGGGAATTTTTTGATGAGAACGACCTGTTAATCATTCCTTCTAGTTTTGAAGGTGATGGTCTGGTACTAGTCGAAGCGCTTTGTAACGGAATTCCGTTCATTGCAAATGATATTTCAGATTTACGGCGCTTCAATCTAGAAGATAAGAATTACGCTTTGAATGTTAAGGAATTCTGTAACTCGATTACTGCAAACAAGGATTCGATCGAGTACTTTTTGCCCAAAGAAAATAATGTTTTTGAGATTTTGAAAGACAGAGAACCTGCCGTTGTGGGTCAGAAGTGGATTTTATTCTTAAACTCTTTGCCTTAATCAAGATTCTAGAGTAGTTCTATCCCAGCTAGTTCCCCATAATTGTTAGTGCAGTCCAAAACTGGAATTCCCCGAGTCAGTAAAGACTTCACATTTAGGCCAAGTTGATTCGTTGCAACAATTGCAACATCACAATCCCATTCTTCGGTTACCGGTTTGGTTCCTTCCCAAAGTGGCACGAGTGGATCAACCCAAGCAACTTCGGCGCCTCTAGCTACTAGTGCTGCTCGCAAGGCACTCGCTGGTGTCTCGCGAACATCACCAACACCTGGTTTGTATGCAACGCCCATTATTAGCACCTTAGGTGCGCCAGATGAGAGCTTAGAAAGAGCTAGAGCCCTTCCTGCAACATAAACCGGCATTTGATTAGCAATCTCATCAGAGCGCTCTACCAGGCTAGCTACTTGCCCACCTTTGCGTGCCCACCAAGTTAAGTAGAGAGGGTCGACAGGAATGCAGTGGCCGCCAATACCGACACCCGGCCTAAACGGCATAAATCCATAAGGTTTAGTAGCTGCTGCATTGATGACTTCATGCACATTGATGCCCTGCGCGCTACACAACTGGGTGAATTCATTGATCATGGCTATATTCACTAAGCGGAAAGTGTTTTCAAGAATCTTCGCAGCTTCAGCAATTTCAGGAGTTGATGTGGCAACTACCGAATCACAGATTGAACTATAGAAAGCCAAAGCTCGCTTTTGGGATTCCTCATCGATGCCACCAACCAAACGTGGCGTGTTCTTTTGATCCCAAACTGGATCACCTGGATTTACCCGTTCTGGTGCAGATGCATAAAAGAGTTCGTTAGTACCAATTGATTTCAAACTATTAACAAGCGGAATAATTACATCTCTTAAGGTGCCTGGATATGAAGTCGATTCACTTACCAAAAGAGTGTCATCTGAAAGATGTGGGGCCAAGTCTTTAGTGGCACTCTCTAGCAACGCAAGATCTGGCTCACGAGCATCATTTAATGGAGTGGGAACACAAATGGTCACAACCGAGGCTGATGCAACATCAGCTGGGTTATTCGAAGCCATGAATTTATTAGCTTTTATGGCACTGGCTAAACGAGAATCTGAAATGTCTTCTACTGGGCTGGATCCCGAATTAAGTTGTTCGACTCGAGTCACTGATTTTTCTATACCAATAACAGACCAACCGGCATCAACTGCAGCCATTGCTAGAGGTAAGCCAACATAACCTTGACCGATAATCGCCAATACTTTTGAGCGATCGCTCAAATCTATCCCAGCCATATTTATGTGTGCTCCAAATTCCTAATCACGCATTCGAACTAAATTACTTAGAGGTTTGATAACTCTCTGAGCCTACCTAACCAAAAGGGCTGAGGCATCGATATCTGACTGACTTCCTGGGTAATTTATTTTGATGAGTTCAACAACTTTCTCAGCTGAACTCTTATCGCCAATTGCTAGGTAATCCTTGATCAATTGCAACATATTTGATGTATTCCAAGGGTCAAGTTCGATTAATTTCTTTCTAAACTTTAAAGCTTCGGCAGGCTTACTACTTGCTTCGTAGGCCAGCGCTGGTAAGTAATTGCCATAAAAAGATCTTTGGTCAATCTCCCGGATTCGATCATTAATTTTGTATGCGAGATCAATTTCGCCTTGGCGCAATGCCACATCAGCTAAAAGAATTAAATTCTGTGAATTGTTTTGATTATTTGATACTTGCTTGTTTAGTTCAGCCACATAAGTATTGGCATCATAACCTTTGGAGTTTAACTTAAGTTCATTGATCGCTTGTGACTTACCAAGAATTGGTAGCAAGGTTAAAAGAATTAAAATTGCGAAGCCACTTGCAATTAAGGTTGTTACTGGAAATTCTGTGGCGGAACTATTTCGTGGTTTCTTTTTAATCGAATTTGAACCACCTTTATTGGCGCTACTTCCCATTTTGATATTTTTATCTTGCGCTGGAATGACGCTATTTGAACTATCAAACGCTAGACCTGTTGGAGATGCCGATACGGCGATTAGAACGCCACCAGTAATCCAGAACCAAACAGCAACACCCAAATTATCGATGGTGACAATATTTACAGCTACTGTACCCAGCCAGATTCCAAGAATTCCGCCAATGCGTAGTTTGGTGGGACCTGCTGCGCCAATTAAAGCCTTGAGTCCAATGTAAGTTATAAAAAGTATCAAGACTAAGTATGGGATAAAAGTTATGAGACCACCTGTAGCTAACAGCTGCATATAAACGCTGTGTGCGTTATCTGTAATCTGACCTTGCACCACTTGATTCTGAACTGCGTATTGGCGGTAATACTCGCCATATCTATCTATACCAACCCCAAATATTGGATGATCTTTAAACATATTGAATGCCGCGTTCCAATAATCAAGTCGGTTCGCTAGCGTGCCCTGATAAAGCTTGCTGGCAAGAGGGCCGATATTAAGAATCGCCAAACCAACTGGAGCGCCAGCAACTGCGGCTACAACTAATCCAATTTGACCGTAGTTTTTATTTTTCAACCAAAGTTTTACCAGAATGATTAAAGCGACGCCAATCAAGAAGCCAAATAATCCTTGAACAGAGCCAGAGCGCTTAAGAATATATAAGTCTGCAACTAATCCCACAGTCCACAAAATTTGGACTTTACGATCTTTAGCTTCTATTGCTAGCAAAAAGATTGCAATTCCTGAAAGACCTAGAAATCCTGACGTGAAGTTAGGGTTTCCTAGTGTTGTAATAAACGGGTTGTAATCAAGTTTCCAACCCACTGGGTCTTTCCCAGCTGCTTGCAAGAATCCATAGCTTGTTAAAAACAGTCCAGTTAATGCATAGAATTTCAAGTACCTACTCGAAGATTTCGGATTGAAAACAAGGGCGCTAACTAACATGAGAACTGCCATTGCTAGATAGGAGAAAGAACCGTTGTTTCGATGGTATTCGCCGAAGAGTGCTGTGAATTTAACATCTGTGGCAATAGTTGAAATTAGTAAACCAATGATGAAAAGTCCCATTAATCCAAGCGTTAATCGCTCGATACTGGAAACAGGCCGTATCGCAGCCAAAATTGATGGCAGGGCTAGACCCAGCGCAATCGCCCCAAATAAAACCAACACAAACATTTTAGGTAAATTAATTGGGTCTTCAAGTTTGGTCCAGATTGTTAAAGTAGTGAAAACGCCACCCAAGAGTACGCAGGTTTGAACTTTCTTTGCTTCAACTTCACTAAGCGCTCTGGCTATTTTCATGCCTTTAGAGTACCGAAGCTCTTTAAATATTTACTTAATACTCATAAATGTACTCATATAAAAGGCCGAAGCCCGGTTCCTGTAAAGGAACCGGGCTTCGGTTTTAGAGTCTTTTAACTGACTCCTTTGAAGCTTGGGCTGATTAAGCCTTAACCTTCTTTGCAATCTTGGCAACTAGGTTGCTCAAGGTTGTGACCTTTGCATTCAAAGCAGCCATAAGAGCAGCTACCTTGGTTGAAAGCTCAGCAACTGCTGCAGTAGCAGCATCTGCAGATGCTTTTGCTTCATTTGCAGCAGCTGTTGCAGCATCTGCAGCCTCAGCAGCTGATAGAGCAGCATCAGTTGCAGCATTAGCTGCATCTAGAGCATCTTGTGCGATTGCTCCAGCAGCTTCAGCAGCAGCTACAGCCATTTCGCCTGCAGCTTCAGCAGCTGCAGCAGCATCCTGAGCAGCGATTGTTGCAGCATCTGCTGCCTCAATTGCTTGATCAGCAGCATCCTTTGCATTGTTACCTGCATCAGTTGCTTCGTTAGCTGCATCAGTTGCTTCTTGAGCAGCTGTTAGAGCAGCGTTTGTGATTGTTGCTGAAAGTGTCACAGTTGCTGCTGTACCGCCAGCAATAACTGCATCAATTGCAGCACCCTGCTTGGCTGTAAGAGTTAGTACGCCTGCGTTTGCTGGAGCGTATAATGAGTAAGTTGCCTTACCACCAAGAAGAACTGGTGAAGCTACAAGAGCATCTCCAACAGTTGCGTTTGAGAATGAGAAGTTAGATGCTGGGGCTGTTGCGAATAGTGCACGTGCACCGTCTGCAACTGGCTTTCCATCTGCATCTAAAGCTGTGACTGTAAGTGTCATCTTCTCGCCTGGCTCATAAGTATCCTTATCGAATGACCATGCGATTGACTTAGCTGTTGACTTAGTTACTGCAACTGTTGAAGTTGCTGTAACTGTTGAAGTAGCAGCTGTTGATGCGTTACCGAATGTGATAACTGATGACCCAGCAGCAACGCCAGTTAGGTCGAATGTTGCGACACCTGAAGTTGTTGTAGCTGATGCGATTGTTGCTGTTGCAGTTGTTCCGCTGAATGCGTAAACAGTTGAACCATCAACAACATTATTTCCAGCAGAATCCTTAGCAGTTACCTTGAAGGCACCTGTGTTGGTTCCAACCTGGAAGCTTGAACCACCAAATCCTGTTCCAAGAGCTACTGTGTAAGCAGAAGCAGCACCTGTGAAAGTTACTGTCTCAACTGCAACAACTGTTGTACCAGCCTTGATTGTAATTGTTGCCACGCCTGCGTTGCCGTTAGCGTAGATGTAGAAGTTGTGCTTTCCGGCAGTATCACCAGCAGCGCTTGTAGCAGCTGTTGAGGCTGTCACTGTGTTTATGTTGTTAATCGAGCCAGCACCTGTTGGTGATGTGATTGTTGCTGTAAGTGAGTCATTGGCTGCAGCCTTTAGCGCATCCTTAACAACTAGCTTGATTGTTGCAACAGCAGCTGAAGTAGCAGCTGAAGCTGATGCTGTAACTGAAGCATCTGCAGCGGCGGCAACGTCAGTCTGAGCTGTTGTTGATTCACCCTTTACTAGGTATGAAGTTGAGTTAGCAGCAGAAACTGTGCCTGACTGAGCAGCGGCATTAACAGTAATTGTTACTGATTCTGCAGCTGAAGCAGCTAGAACACCATTGGTGCGAACCCAGTATGAAACAGTAACTGTTCCAGCTGTTGGTGTCATAACCTGGATGTCAGTTGTGGCATTTGAGCCAACAAATGACTTTTTGTCTGAAGCTACAACGCGAGAGTTTGAAACTGCGCCGAAAGTTGAATCTGTTGTCACTACGTAATCCGCAGCAGCTGAAGCTGCAACCTCGAGTGTTACGAAGTTGAATGCGCCTGCAACACCATTACCATTTTTCAATGGATCAGTTGCGGCAACGCCGTCGCCTGATTTGAACTTAAGAATTGCGTTGTCCGCGCTTGAAGGCGCAACTGACATAACTCCAAAGCTCAAAGCTGCAACAGTTACAAGCGCGATGCGCTTGAAAGTTGTCTTTGTAGACATTTGTTTCCTTTCGATAGTCGATTCGAGGACGATCCCCGATTCGGCTTGGATAGTTTTTAGGCCATCCTCTCGATGAATCGCACGTGCTGATTCATCAAATTCCCCACCGTGTATCCGGACGCGGAAGGGAAACTTAATTGCGTAGCGGCT
>Ga0209499_1001208_pt1 | contig 18314 bp, 27 predicted proteins | sample C_130208_EF_Meta_FD_187306 | JGI IMG/M metagenome (GOLD analysis project Ga0209499, IMG submission 187306) | Freshwater microbial communities from Lake Croche, Canada to study carbon cycling - C_130208_EF_MetaG (SPAdes) (version 2) | ecosystem: Environmental > Aquatic > Freshwater > Lake...
CTTGTATTTGTTCTCCCAACCATTGTGATTCACCTTTGGTTAGTTTTTTACTAGTTTTCTTATAAGCCAATATCACACATTCCTTTGGGTTATATAAATATGGTGATGACGCTGACATCCAAGAACCCCAAGCAGTTTGTCTTACCCTATGTGGGCTGTCCTCATTTAAATCAATCATTCCAAAGAACTTAAACCCAACTTCTTTCATTTTCATCCAAAATTCAGCGTTGAACAGTATTCTACCACCTCTCTCTTGAACATTGGTTTCTATTGGAACGTTAATCGCAACTCTACCATCATCTTTTAATACTCTATAAGCTTCCGTTAACCATTTAGTTGTAAAATCCCAATACTCATCCATTGGGATGGTATCATCGTAAACGTCGTATTTAACATTGACCGAATATGGGGGACTAGTCACCAAAAGGTCAACACACCCTTCCGGTAATGTTTTCATTACTTCAATACAATCACCATTTATAATCTTTCCTGTCTCTATCATCTTACTCTGTTAATTGGTATTCCCAACCATCTTCTTTTTTTATTGGTGTAATCTCTAAATCTAAAAATACAGGTGTTAATTCACCCGCATACAATCCTAATATGTTATAATCGTAAAACTCTTCGGCCTCACCCATAGTCATTAGGTCTCTTTCTTGTAGGATGTGTAGTATTCTTGGTTTAGAATATAATATTTTCCTTCCCGGAGAACCAAAGTCCTCAACAATTCCAATGATTGCATCTTCTAATCCATCTAATAGAATAGCACCTTCTGCGTATTCATCAATATCAACTAACATTTTCATTTGTTTTCCAAATTTTCAATTCTACGATTCAAATAAAATAACGCTTTTTTTAAATCTTCAATCTCTTTAGTTGGGTCTTTCTTACCAGCCCTTGAAATATACTTAACCGTATTACCCAAGTGAAAATCTAAATTCCACACTTCAATAACTTTAATCGCTTCATATTCATTATTTTTCCCAAATTGATAATGACTTGGGTGATTTACCATTTCTTTATTATCACTCATAATTTTACTAAATAATATTTACCAATTTTTATTCTTTTCTTATACCCGTGTCTAACTGAGAATAATGGTTTTGTTGTTACATTAAGACCAATACCATCGTTAAATCTAATTGACCAACCAAATCTTGAGTTACAAAATAAGATTGAATAATTAAATATCTTAATCACTGTCTGCCCACCGTAATCACCAATGTGGTATGTTTTTTTAGACAACCACATAATATCCGTCAGCTAAATCACTTTCCTTAATAAATCCTTCCGATATTAATGTATCTAATTGTTTTTTAGTATCTTCCTCACTACGATTTAGAATATACTTTGCAATGTAACTAATGTGGATAGGTCGTCTTAACTTATCTCCCAATTCTTTGATTTGTTTTTTGTCCATTATGATAATAATTTTTTTGTTATACTAATGTTTTGATTAACATATGATAATATTTTTCTTTTAAAGATTGGAACCAATGTTTCCTCTAATGGAAATATATCACTACAAAATACTTCAAAGATTGGATAACCCACTTCATTGTTTTTTTCATATGTTTTTGAAAACTTAGAGATAATTTCCGGAATAGTCAAAATAAATGGGTCACCTTTAAAGATTAATTTTAAAGATGTTTTTGTTTGGTTTTTAGTTTTATATACTCTTCTTGTGGTATATTGCCAAACATAAACTTTTTCAGGTGTTTTATATGAGAAAAATCCGGACTTACTTTGTAGATTGTTTTTGTTTTTCTTCACAACAACATCTATGGAATCATAAACAATACTCCATATTGATTTTGCAAAGTTGAAATAGTCGTGTAGTTGTGGCTGACTATTTTTTAAGATTTTTTTATACTCAATAACTTCTTCATCATCAAGAACCGGGATGTCTTTAACTTTCAAATCAGAGAATATTAGTTCATCATCATTTGAGGTTATTTTTTTATCGACATATAAGATTTTGTTTTGAGTTATTAAGGTTTGTATATTACCCAAATGTAATGAAAGCTCAATAAACATTGGGTAAACCTCCATTCTCTCAAGATGTTTGTTCATCTTTTGAAAGTAGTCTAATAACACATATTGCTTTTGTTCAGCATCTAAAATACCGTCAAACAACCAATCGGTGTCCATTATAAATTTATTTTTATTTTTCTGTCTCATTCCCATATTCTATTAATTTAATTATATGGAAAAAGATTGGAAAAAGGAATAGTTTTAGTTAACTCTCATTACGTAATAAGGCTCACCACCTATATCAATACTGTCATAAGTACCGTCATAACTATTCATAATACCCCAACCGTCAGTATCAACTAACCCTTGAGCTAAAGTGTCTTCATCAATATATTCTTTAACGTCCATACCAAGGTCATTAAGATATCCAATAGGGTCTCTTTTAACCCACCTAACTAATTCTTCAACTTTATTATCAATCATATCTTCAGTTGGGTCAGTATCGACTTCAATATTATCTAATTCTTCTTGGAGAGCCTCAATCTGACTTTCAAAATCATAATATAATTCGTCATAATCTTCTCTGTCAGTATCTAAATCATTTTGTTCCATTTGCATATCCTCAATTTGAGATTCAATCTGTTCTATTCTTTCTTCTTGTTCCGAAGTTAATTCAAAATCATCATCATTAAAATAACTATCAGGATTTTCTCTCACTTGATAATCATAATCTTCTCTAGCAAATTCGACAATTGTGTCTTCATCCAAATAATCTTCAATAAAACTTCTACTAAACCCGTCAACACCAACATCGTCAATATAGTTTTTAGCATAGACTAAAGCCGCATCATCCATTTCTGTCTCAGTTCCAACAGTGTATTCTTCATCTTTAAAACCGTCAATTAAGACCTCAAATTGAGTTAAACCATAATGAGTATAACTTGTTGGATACATATCGTATATGTCGCCAACGTCACCAGTTAATTCATCAATCCTTTCTTCAACTTCTTCAATTTGATTTAATATCTCCACATTCTCATCCGGGTCACCGTCTCTATCTTCATCATCATAATCATTATTAAGTTCTTCTAATTGCTGGCTCAATATTTCTAATTCTTCTTTTTCCTCATCACTCAATACTTTAACTCTACCTTGACCCTCAAGCCAATCTAATAAAGCCATCGCCTTTAATCCCTCTTCATCTTGATTTTCTAAATTCCACTCATCATCTTCTCTTTTAGAATCCATCTCAGCCTTTTTACCCAAAAGTTCTTGTCTTTCTCTAATTTTTGCTCGGGAAGAACCAGAATCCCAAATATGTTTTTTACTTTTTAAATTACCAATATCGGATACTTTAGTATTACGAATATCTAAAGAACCATCAACATAACCAATTGGTCCAATATCTTTAATATCTTTACCACTTAAATCTAAATCACCTGTAATATATAATGGTTTTCCACCATATTTTTTCATTTTTCTAAACACATTACCATTATTACTAGCATATTGCATCATATCCAAATAATCCTCAGGAGATATTCTATAATATTCATCCTCAGTTTGTTCCACTATTCTTTTAATTACTTTATGTAATTCGGATTCCGTAAGTCTTAATTTTCTACCCATATTAATAAATATCAGCTAAGATACAAAATTTATTTACTTATTAGTAATTAAGTAGATATTTATATGTAATATGAGTTGTGGGATATATAAAATAGTAAATGTTAAAAATGATAAAATTTACATTGGTAGTTCAATAAATTTAGAAAGTAGAGAAAAGCGTCATTTTTGGATGTTACGTAAAAATATTCACGATAATAATTATTTACAACATTCTTATAACAAATATGGTAAAGACACATTTTTATTTGATATAATAGAAATTTGTTCTTTTGAAGAATTAATTGTTAAAGAAAATTTTTATATTAACAAATACAATTCAAACAATTTATCATTTGGTTATAATTTAGCAACAGTAAATGAATTTAGACGAAATACTTTTAATAATGAGGTTAAAATTAAATTGTCTAAATATAATTTACAGAAAAATGGAAATATTAAAACATTTTCATTAACAAATATAGAAACAAATGAAGAGTTCATATTTGATTCTTTAGTAGATGGAGCAAATTATTTAATTGGAAATGGATTTGCTAAAGGTAAACCAAGAAATGTTAGGATGAGTATATCTAATTCATTAAGAGGTGTAAAACTAAATAACGGACATAATGGGTCAATTCGTAAAACCTGTTATAAACATAAATTTAATATAATAAACTAAATTAAAAACCAATTATTATGTGCGGATGCAAAAACAAAGGAAATCAAACTCCCCCACCAGCACAACAAACGAATACTCCCGCAGGTCAAAGTCAACCACAGACCCAACCTATTCAAGAGTCAATTCGTAAAGTTGTTCAAAAATATTACAAAAAGTAATATCTAAACGTTTGGGGTAAAAAATCACAGGGAACAATTTGTTCCCTTTTTTTATTTATAATTAGAATTAATTTCTATATCATTTAATATAACTTAAAAATATGAAATATATAAATGAAAATTCAAACCGAGGCATCGTAAACTTATTTGCCGACTATATCGTTAACGAAATAAATAAAACTCACCAATATGATGTTGTAATTGAAGTAACTGATTGTGGTAAATTCTTTGTTGTTAATGGTATGACCACATCAGATAAAATTTTAGACATAATTAAAGTGAGGGAATCTTTCGTTGAAACTTACAAATCTTTAATGACTAAATTTGGTTATGAAACTGTTAATATTATTGATTTAATTATGTATAATCGAGACTTAAGTAAAAAAACAGATTATACATTTAATTTTTATAATTCAAATAGACCAATATATCATTACGAATTAATAAATACCTTAATTGATAATGACCAACCTAAATTTAATTCAATCACATACACAAATAGATTAGAATATGAATTGGATTATTCTGAAGACAACACATCCAATTTAGATTATTACACTTACGCTCCGTTAAACATCTCATCAGAGTTTCCACACGGATATAGTTTGAGTATGGGAAGACAAGAGTTATACTACTCAGAATACATCTGTAATCAATTATTTGACGTAATCTTAACCGACAAGATAACTTTTAAATATTCGTCCGTTAAAGTGGATGAGGATAATCAAATTGACATTAAAACAACAACTTTATTCCCCAAAAAAAGTATAATCTCTATGGTGTTAGATGTTTTTGATTTTGATATGTTGGTATTCAATGATATGATAAAAGATTACAACATTACGGATGACCTATTAAAACCATTTGATAAAAAACCTTGGTTAGTCAGAGATAAAATTAAAGACCTAATACTATTCTAAAAATAAAATCCCCAATCAAGGGGATTTTTTTATTAATTTACACCAGTACATCTACCACCTTTACATGGGGGTGGATTATAACTTTTTTCCGGGCCACTGATTAAACCATCTAAACCGGCATCAGGACCTGACTGTCTTTTTTCCATCATTTTCCAATAATCTTTTTCTGTTTTACCAGGGTTATCAGCAATCCAACTATCAATTCTTTTTTTACGAGCAGCCTCAATTGGTGCAAGTCTGGCAGCATTTGCCTTTTTCTGTTCCTCACGTTTTTTTAAGTATTCTTGTCTTTTTTGTTCAGCGGGTGTTAATGTTGGTTGAGTTGGTGTTGTACCGGGAGTTGGTTCAGTTGGTACTGTTTGTTCAACCAAAAATTTATACTGAGATTCTCTAATTACTATTTTCATACTAATAAATATCATACAAAAAGAAAATCCCCAATCAAGGGGATTTTTTATTTTTTAAAATGTTCTTTGATGATTTCAACACCTTCTTCAATTTCATCGTAATCTCTATCCGGAGCGTATAAATAACTCTTGTGGTTATCTGTTAAAGGTGACTCAACAATCATAAACGCTGGAACAAACTCATTCTCCGTTATCTCAACAAACATTTCATATTCATCTTCGTGTTCATTGATATCTCTAACCTCAAATGGGATATTTGATTCCTTTAATTGTTTCTTCATTGTCTCACAGTGGGGACAACCTTCCATCGTGAAAAGAATTAATAACTTATCCATTAATTAAGTTAGTTACCAATTGTTTAATCTGACCTTCCATTTGAACACCTGTTTTGGTATCAACAACGTCACCATTATTAAACATTTTAATTGTTGGGACAGCTCTAACACCATACTTCACAGCAATATCCCTATTGTGTTCAACATCCATAGTGTATAATTGAACCGGAGAACCCTCATTTCTATATTGTTCGGCAATTTTTTCAAAAATTGGTTTCATCATACCGCATGGTGAACACCATTTTGCATGAAAATCAATAATAAGTTTTTCCCCATTTTTAATTTTTTGTTTTAATTCTTCTGTTGTAATTTCCATTTTAATCTTTCTTTTTTAATCTTTTTAATTGTTGTAGTGTATAATCCACCACATTTTTTTTATCCACCTTTGTTAAAATAAATATGTGTCGTTCAGTTTTACGATAAATTAAAATACCGGTTGAGTCATATTCATATAAACTATGTTGGGGTTTAATATCATAATCTATTGTAATAAAATCCTCATACCACAATAGATGAGATTTGGTTATTAATTTATCCACTACCTCTTTTTCCATATTTGGGTATATATCCACAATACTCGGGTAACAACCAAATCTTTCCTTGAAGATGTCTATACAATGTTGGGGTATTTCTTTCATATTAAAATCCTATATCCTCAGTCCAATTTTGAACCGGGACAACATTATAATTATATGAATTTAATTTCATAATTGAATCATTTTCCCAATCTAAATAAACACCCTTTTTAATATTTGTCAAACCACCATAGTTCGTTCTATCATACTCTTTAATCAAATAATCAGAGAATACTTTTCTTCCACCAAATTCACCACCAATCTGTAATGTATCAAACAACCCCTCACGAACAATATATTCAATTCTCATATCCAATTTAACTAATACATCGTCCCATGAACTATTTAACCTTTCATTACGTTTTCCTAATGTTTGAACTCTCGACAACGTAAAACACATTTCATCCGGCCAAACCATCGGTATAATTTGATACTCAATCGACGCTCTCTCCTCAGTTTCTCCCTCACCACGTCTTAATGATATCAATAAAGAATTAACTCGTTTAATATACGTTTTAACACAATTGTTTTGGAAAAATGACTCGTTGTTGTATCGTTTGGATGTTATTAACACCTCAGGAAAATACGAACCGTCTTTAGTTAAAATAATTTCATTCACCTTTTCAACAAAGATTGGATTGTAAATTCTATTAAAATCTCCATTGGTATAGTGATTATATTTCTCTGACCAATCGTAGTGTTCCTGAACAAACTCATCGTGAGTCCTTGATGTCCATTTAACCGGTTCCATCTCGTCCAATAAACGATAAAATCTAAAGTGGTCTTCAATTACATTATGGTTAACCAACCCTTTTTGAAATAATTTATATATTTCAAAGAAATTAGAAAATTCTTTTTTTGTTAACAATCCTTTTCCAATATTATTATGAAATCCGGGTTGAGCCCTCTCCAATAACAATTGGACAAACTCATCCGGTTGATTTAAAATAAACTTATCACCAAATATTAAACAAGCATTACCAAAATTATTAACACCCTCAAATGACTTAACATTGTGCAATACCCTCTTAACCTTATCCCCCTTTAAATTATGAACCCTCATCAGAGCATCAATATACTTATACTCACACTTCACCAAATCTTTTTTCTTTGGTTGGGGATAAGTTGTCATAAGTTCAAACCAATTGTTTGGAACTTTGGTTCCTTGAGCATCCAAATATCTTTTATAGATTCTTTGTTCGGGAAGTAAATCAGAGTATAGTTCAGTTCCGGGAATGGCGTTAACAAAGGTTGAGATTACCTGATTAACTATTGTTGGGATATCAACTTTATTTTTATCAACTATCGAATTGAATGATTCTCTCAAATATCGTCTCATATTATTAATAGGGTCACTATTGAATAGAACTCTTCTAATTTTTTTACGACATTTTGTTTTTAAATGATAATTCTGTAATGAACCTGTGTATAACGCATTTGTTTTATAGTTAAATGTGATGAATTGACATTTAGTTCTTAATTTAAACCATTTACCCGCAACACGTCTTGTTTTACTATAATCAAATATCTTGAAGGAAACTTTATCATTCTCTTTAGTCACACAGATAATCACCCTACTCAAATATAATTGAGCAAGTGGGTTCCCGTAATGTTCTACAAATTTTTCTTCCGTATCGTAATCCACTTTAAAAGTATAGTCACCCCAAGGAGTATAACTTGTATGTCTAGTTGAAATCATATTAGTTTCAACTACACCCCAAAAATCGTCATCAACTTCTTTTTTAGGAGGTCTGATAGGGTTGGTATCCAAGTATTCCGATACTTGATATTTCTTTACAGTATAATTAAATAATTCTTCTTTCATCTGGTTTATTTTCAACCACAAAAGTAATACAATAATTTTAATTATACAAATTAATTAAGGGAAAAATGTGCAAATTGTGTGTGATAAATTATGGATTTGATTTTATCCATATCAACCTCATCATTTTGAGATTGTTTAAGAGCCACAACTATAGATATGATTTGTTTTTGAGTTAAGGAAACATCCTCACCGTTATTAACATTATCCAAAGATTGTTGTTTAACTCTGTCGTAGAAGTCATCCTTTAAAACATCCCCAATTAACTCAAGTAAGTCATTGGGGTTGTTGTTAAAGAAAGATGTAAATTGATTAATGTAGATTTCAACGTCAACATTTTTCATAGTAGTTTTTTTTAATTATTCTTCCATATGGTAGAAACCGTTACCCGTATTGTATTGTTCGAACTCCTTTGGTACTTGGACATTTGGACATCTACTTACATTTAGAAATGTAAGGTTTGGTAATGTCGTAACACATTCCGGAATTGATTTTAAATTTTTATTACCCGGAACCGCAATAAATACCAAGTTTTTTAATTCACAGATTGAGTTTGGAAGTTCACCGATAATATTTTCAAACAATATTGCCGTTAACGATTTAAATTTACTAATTGACTCAGGTACTTTAATTTCAATATCATCCTTTGAAGTATTGATAATATTTAATCTTTTAATTGTTAAAGGTAACGATGTAAATAATTCATCAAACCCATATAACGCAACAAACTTACCTGTTGATGAATCCGGATATTTAATCTCAACATTATCAGAATTTGGTTTAACAAATCCCTCAGCAAACTCAGGTTTGAAGATTTCTTTAAACTCAGACCATTTACCATTCAAATACTCCACAACAGGAATATTACCACCTGATTGATTAGGGTTCTTAAATTGGTTAGATGGGAAATGAAATTGATATCTATCAGATGGTAATCCCGTAAACTCACCCACTTTTCCTTTATCATCATTAGCAATAAAGATATATAATGGACCATCTTGTCTATATTTATGTGACCAAGTTGACCCTTCAGCTCCTGTACACCAAGTAGTTTCACCTCTATCAACACCTTTACCATAACCACCAAAATAAGATGCCGCCTTAGAACCTAATTCACCTTTATCGGCGATTTTAATTAAGGTATATTCTGAACCAACTTTTAATATTTCAGCACCGGGGAAGTTAAAGTTTGTATTGGCTTCAACACCTTTTTCTTTTTTAACTTTCTTACCACGATATAAATCCAATTCAACAGTTTCATCACCCACTCTAACAGGTAATTGCATTAACTCATCAAATGATTTAACATTATTAATATCTTTCTTAGAAGCATCAACTAAACTACCCTTAAATCTCTCGTATTTTGTTAGTAATTCAGTAAAGTGAGGTAAATCCTCTAAAAAAAGTCGTCTGTATTCGTTCGCCTTTGATTTATATTCATCAGACCCAATTTCAATAACATCATCACCCCCTTCACGAGTTAAATATGGTTTAACAAATATATTCAACATCCATTGAGAATATTTACCAACTTTAACTTTATCACTTGTCATATCCTCAACAGACGCTCCTTCTTTATCATAATTCTCAGGAAATCTTGTTGTCGGGTCGGCAAAAATTATTTGTTTAACAACCTCAAATGGTAAAACACCTTTTTGTCTATCACCAGTAGGTAATACATATTTTTTGTATAGAACTTGAAAACGAGCGTCTTCAGTAATTAAGTTTGATAATACGTTTGTAATCTTCATTTTAATTGTTTTTTATTGTTATAACTATTTTTTTATTCTTCTATGTGGTAATAACCATTACCTTCGTTATATGCTTCTAACTTTTCCGGTACTTGAACATTTGGACATCCATTCACATTCAAAAATGTGAAGTTTGGTAAATTCGCAACACACTCCGGAATTGATTTTAATTCCTCATTATTAGGAAAAGCTAATAGTGTTAAGTTTTTCAACTCACAGATGTTTTCAGGGACAGAACTAATCATATTCTGAATCATCAAAGCAACTAAAGATTTGAATCTAACAATCGATTTAGGTAATTCAAGATTAATTCTTTCATTTGAAGTATTAATAATGTTCAATTTTTTAATGTTTTCCGGTAATGCCTCAAAAAATTCTTCAAACCCATATAAAGCAAGAAACCTACCTGTTTCATCAGATGGATATTTAATCGTAACATTATCAGTATTTGGAGTAATAAACCCTTTTGCAAATTCAGGTTTTAATATTTCTTTAAATTCACTCCATTTTCCATTCAACCATTCAACAATCGGAACATTACCCTCAGCAGAATATTGGTCACGAGACTTAAATTGACTTGGTTTTGGGAAGTGAAGTTGATATCTTTCTGTTGGTAACCCTGTTACCTCACCAACTTTACCTTTATCATCATTAGCAATAATAATATATAATGGACCTTTTTGTCTATAATTATGAGAATTTATTGACCCTGTTGATGCCGTACACCAATTAGATTCACCTCTAGCTAACCCTCCTTCATAACCTCCAAAATAAGACGCCGCTTTAGAACCTAAATCACCTTTGTCTGAAATTCTAATTAAAGTATATTCTGAACCAACTTTTAATATTTCAGCACCGGGAAAATTAAAATTTGTTTGAGCATCAGCACCTTTTTCATTTCTAACTTTCTTACCACGATACATTGATAAATCAACTGTGGTATCACCATACTCAACCTGTAATTGAGATAATTCATTAATAGATTTAACATTATTAATGTCTTTCTTAGAATCATCTACTAAACTACCCTTAAATCTATCGTATTTTGTTAATAATTCAGTAAAGTAATGTAAATCTTCTATAAAAAGTCGTCTATATTCGTTCGCTTTTGATTTATATTTATCTGTATTAACCTCTATTACATCATTATTATCATCAGTTAAATGTGGTTTGATAAACATATTCAACATCCATTGAGTATATTTCCCAACCTTAACTTGATTACTTAACATATCCTCAACGGACGCACCCTCTTTATCATAGTTATCAGGAACTCTTGTCATAGGGTCTGCGAAAGCAATTTGTTTAACAATTTCAAAAGGTAAAATCCCTTTTTGTCTAGTACCACTAGGTAACACATATTTATTATAAAATACCTGAAAACGAGCATCTTCAGTTATTAAATTTGATAGTACTTGTATAATCTTCATTTAATTGTTTTTATTATAAATATTTGTTTTTTGTAAATAATCTAACAAACGTCATTTTCTTTATTCAACGGGACAAAGATAATACATATTTTTAATTATACAAACTATTTTTTATAATTCATAATTAAAAGTTCTTCACCCATATTTTGAGTCTTACCTTTCTTAGCCGCAGCCGCCTTAGCAAATTCTTTTTTCTCCCACACATATTGAGTCTCCGGGAACCAATCGTGTAATTGGGGAAAATCATAATAAGATAAAGAGAACTTACCTTGGACACCTTTTAAACAATCTGCCAATCTTTCGTGGTCAGCACTATCAAAGTCATGGTTATTGTAATAGTTCTCTGTTTTCCAATATGGAGGGTCAGCGTAAATATATGTAGATGGGCTATCATACTTTTGAATAACCTTTTCAAAGTCCATATTCTCTACGTGAGTAATCTTTAAGAAATGTTCCACCCAATCAGGTTTGGATAATTTATCTCTGAATGTCAAATACTTTGATTTATATTTTCCTTTCAAATCAATAAATGAACTTGTTTCAGGTTTAGACCCCGAGAAGACCTGAGCTAACACATAAGCATATTTAGCCGCAACCACATAATCGTAAGCCTCTACCCTGAAATTCTCTGCAAATATTTCAGCCTGAAAGCTGATAAACTGTTCTTTATAGATGTCCGGTGTCGGAAACTCATTTCTTTGTTGACAAGGAATTGAGTTAACAACCTCTAACAATCTTTCAGGATTCTGAAGACATTGGAACAAGTTATAGTTAAGGGGATTGAAGTCATTATAAACAACTTTTTTTAAATTGGGGTATTTGGATAAGTCCATATTAAAGAAGACCCAATACATCCCTGAAAATGGTTCAACATATGTTTCAATGTCTGTTGGTATGAATGGAACAATCCACTTACCTATTTTAGATTTACCCCCAATGTATGATAATGCCATAGTTTTTGTTTTTTTAAAGTATAAGAAATAAAAAGTGAAAAAGCAAGTTTCACATTCAAATATTTTTTACTATACTTGATGTAAATTAATATTTATTACTATGGAATCATTTGAAGGACAGATTATTGAAGAGCAAGACATCATTGATGTTACGCCAGAACAACCTACACAACCCGAAAAGGAGTGTAAAACTTGTAAACAAAAAGGATTAACTAAAGGACAATGGGTTATGTTAACCGCCTCGTTTTATATACTGTTCTCAGCAATATACGGGACAATAAAAATAATCCAAGAGTTACTTCAACATATCCCATAAAAAAACCCCTTCATAGGGGTTATCTTTTAAACTTAACAAATAATTTTATATATAAATCACCTCTTCCGTGATATCCTTTACCTTTAACTCTTAATGGTTTTGACGTATCAAACTCTTGTGGTAGTTTAATTGAAATCTCCCCTAAAGGATGGGGGACTTTAACACTACTTAATTTAATTGTTTCTAAATCAAAATAAGCGTTATATATTAAATCATCCATTGATTTTTCAAAATTATTTTCCGGAATAATGTTAACTTTAATTACTAAATTACCATACATTCCATCTCTAAAATCTCCTTTACCTTGAACTCTTAAAAATTGACCTTCATCAATCCCGTGTGGTAATTTAATTGATATGGTTTCCTTTGAGGATGTTGTTGTGGTTCCGTGGCAAGTACCACAAGTTGTTTTATATGAAAAACCTTTACCTCCACAACTACCACAATGTGTTCTAATTATTTGTGTGAATAATCCGGTTCCAATTTGTTGAGTAATCACACCTTGTCCGTTACAAGTAGAACAAGTTATTTTTTCACCTCCAGTTCCATTACACCCACCACAGTTATGGTTTCTATCATATGTGATGTTTTTATCACCACTCAAGAAAGATTCAACAGCACTAACAACAACTTCAATTATTTTATCCGGGACAGCACGTTTTCTTTGAGTGTGCATTTGATTAAACATTTCCTCAAAAGGGTTGAATCCTCCACCTCCACCCATATTAGCAAAAGGGTTTTGTCTTTGATTGTCATATTGACTTCGTTTATTCTCGTCACCTACCGTATCGTAAGCTTCGGAAATCTGTTTAAACTTGTTTTCATCACCCCCTTTATCAGGATGGTGTTCTACCGCCAACTTTCTATAAGCCTTTTTTATTTCGTCCTGTGATGCCGTTTCGTTAACACCTAATATTTGATAAAAATCTTCCATTATTTACTTATTTTATATTTAAAGTTAAATTATCTATTATGAATTATTTAATTGTTCTATTCAAAAATAAAGTAAAAAAGAAAATAATCAAGAAGTTTAAGACCTCAAATCGAGCAAATAACTTCTACGAATCTTTATTGGTAGATAGTAACAACGTATTATTTAACAAACAATATGAAAATGGGTTTTCTTTTAGTTATGAAATTGCAATACTTGAAAAGGTATCCGGAACTTTTTTACCAGTATTTTTAAAAGATGAGTTAGGTAGAAACGTAAAAGTAAAATTAGATGATGAGAATTTTTCAATTAAAAAAATCACCACTTATTACACCGAAGAACATATTTTAGATATCGCTTTAAATAAAAAAATAAACTCCGAAGAGTTTATTAAATTATATTTAGACCCACCGGGACTTAAATTAGTATCAAAATTAAATAATAAAGTTATTGTTCAAAATGACAATAATTTTAATTTATTCACATTAAAAAATGATTATGACTCAAGTAGATTTATTGATGTAATCTCTGAATTTTTTATAGAACAAAAACGATTTGACACTATGTTTGTTAAAGATTATTCAAACGCTCAAAGAAAATACTTATACAATTTATTAATTGAGAATGGATTTTCTAAGAGTTACTTACAACGTCAGACAACGACCCATCCTTCAATAAAAACATAAATTCAACACCGGACATATCAATCTTAAATTGTTTAAAATCTCTATCAACATCTCTAAAGTTTTTTTGAACATTTTTATAATCATCGTATTTGAGTTCCATCGCAACGGCCATAGTCCCTTCCGGAAATAATGTTTGTAATCCATCAGCAACAAGTGCCAACTTTTCAATTATCCCATCAATACTTTTATTCTCTGCCATAATGTTAATTTTTTAGGTGGTTCAGGTTGTTTTGGTAAAATATCTTCTTTACGAATTTGTTTAATTTTATCAATTAAAATTTCCTTATCTCGTTTTAAGATAATTTCATTTTTAATCATATCACGATTCAGTAACTCCAGTTCCTTTAACGCTTTCTTCCCCATCGTCTAATTTTATTTTAGTTGTTTTAGGTTTCATCTCAAAACTTAAATCTTTCAAATTATTCAAATTTTGTTTTTCAAATATAACTTTTAATTCGTTAACCTTATTTTGGAATAACCTATCTTTTTCTTCTAATTCAAGATTATATCGAATAATGTTTTTTAAATTATCTGAAATTAATCCCACATTTTCTTCTGATATCTCAGACACAAAGGAAAAAAATCGATGATTTTCTACTTTGCTAGCTTGTTCCATTACTTTCTCTTCATCCACATATTTCTTTGGTAATTTCCAAGAAGTTGGAAAACTAACATCAAAACTTAAATAGTTTTCTAATTTTCTAACAGATTGTAGATAAGGTAAAAGAGATGAAAATTCTTTATATAAACTCATAATTAATATTTTATAATATATGTTAAACAATACGATATTGCTAATCCAAGAAAAATAAGTTCCCATTTTCCCCATACAATTGGTTTTGGTGGGTTTGAAAATAAGGAACTCATTATTCTGTTAACCGTCTTTAGAACAGTCAATGTTGAAAAGATGAATACAAATAAATAAATTGTATCTAAATCACACATTATTTACTTGCGTCTTTCTCTTCTTTTAATCTTTTTCTTTCAGCTAAGATTTCTTTTCTTAAAGTATCTGCCAATTTTTTTAAATCCTGAGCGGTTCCTCTAGCTCTTGTACCAGCACTATCGTTACCTCCAAAAAATTTTGTAGTGTTTACCGACAATTCTTCCGCGGCCAATCTAATTTGTTCTAATGTCTCCATTTTGAATGTTTTAATTTTTATTTATACTGTTAAAAGTAATTTTTTTTACCCCATAGTAAATACTATCACCCTTTTTAATGTTTTAAATACTTGTCTAACAATTTATAAATTGTAGTAATCATGTCTAAATCTGACTTAGTAAATAATTTATCATTATTAAATAAGTCAGTAAAAAAAACACCTATTGAAGATTTCACATTAATATCTTTTTGATTGTAAAATGTCTCGTCAAAAAAGGATTCAAAGTAGTCAAAGTGCTCTCCTTTTTTATCAAACCTAATTTTTTCTTTACCAAAATCAGATATGGTCTTATTCCAACACCATTCAAAGTGATTTCTATCGTCAGATTCACTTAAAACAATTTTAGTTTCATTAACATTGTTATCCCCTAAATAAGTGTTTAAAATCAAACTATTAAGTGAATGTGCAAAATCTGAATATAATTCCAATTTTTCAGGAATTATATTATTAACCCGGAACCAAACGTCAACGTCTTCCGGTAATAAAGGTTTTGATATGTAGTTAAAAAAATTCTCCATAGAGTTCGTCTATGGAGAAATTATAAGTTATATTATTTGTTTGTAAATTATTGAGTTTTTTGATTATAACCCATTAAAGATTTTATTCTATCAAACTCTTCATTAATTTGTTTTGTTTTCTTTTCTGTTGATTCCAATTTAATGTTAACACCTTTACCACCCTCTTCACCAGTAAAATCTTTAACAGGTTGGGGGGCTTTATTGTAAGCCATCGCTCTCGCTTTAGCAAATTTATTAGCTTTACGTTTTGCGTTAAGTTTTTTGTTAACATCAGTTTCAACAGCATTTGCATATGATGAATCATTACCTGTTTTAGAAGAACCTTCAATATTATTAGTAATTTGTTCTTCATTTGGATGTATTTGGTCGTAACTTAAATTTTCCATACCAGGACTCATAAAGTCATCAATAAACTCTTTTCCATCGTCTCCCATAACATACGCTTTTTTCTTCATCTTTTCTAACTCACCATTTCCTTTAGGAAACATTTTAGGGTTCATGTCAAAATCTCCTTTAGACCCATCTTTAAGATAATCTTTCATTTTTTTGGTAACGTCCTTAATGTAATTATCATTTTCCTTTCCGGAACCATTGTGAGCTTTTTTATAAACTTCAAACCCTTTTGGTGAACCACCAAAACCTTTAATATTATTTTTTTCAGCAGGGTCTTTAACCTCTTTAGATTTTTGTTCTAAAACAATTTTTTCAATCATCGACACCATTTCACTCTCACTTAATTTATAAGATTTTTTAAAATTTTCTTCCATTCCGTGTGATTTAGATATCTTATTTACTTTTTTAACATCTTTTTGAAATTTTGAATTTTTAAGTTTAACTCCTCTTCCAACCAAAATATCTTTACGAGTAACTTTTCCATCTCCGGTTAAATCGGGAAATTTTTTTCCTTCCTTAGTTTCAAATTTTTTACCCCCAACCTCAAAATCTTTATCACCTGTTTTTCTAGCTTTAGATAATGCTCCTGTAAAAGCGTTACCCTCATCTGTTTCAGATTTTTTACCTTGTCTTCTTTTACGACCTTTTAATGCCTCAGTAATATTAATACCTTGACACATTTCTTTTGTTACAGGGTCATTTTTCCCAAAATTTTCAATGTGATATTTACAAGTTTTTTCTTCATCATCTACAAAGTCTTCACTTTCTCCAACATAGTCAAACTCACCATCTAATGTATTATCAACATCGTAAATTCCTTCACTCATATCCTCATACATATTACCACATTCATTACACTCACCTTCATACATTTGACCCCCACATTCGCAAACGTCACCTTTAATTTTTGAAACAAGAGTATCCGCCTTTTCTTCTAAAGTTTCTTTTAGAATTTTAGATACTAAATTATCTAAATAAGTTGTATTTATTTTTTTCATTTTTAGTTTTTATTATAAATATATTGGTTTTTAACTTTATTACTTTGAAAAAGTATTTTCATACTCATAAGCAATAATTGTTTTAATAACATTCTCACTTATATTATGTCTCTTACTAATATTTTGAATGGCTTTCTTAATTTTTTCATTCTCAAATATTTTTAGAGCTTTGATGTCCCCTTGATTACAATATGGAAATTTTTGACATTTCTTTTTAACTTGGACAAATTTTCCCCCGGGTATTTGTGTCTTAGATTTTCCTCTCCAATCTTTCTTACTTTGAGATTTAGCCCAAGCGGCTGTTGTTTCATAAGAACCGGAAGAACCGGAACCTGTTGATTCAGTTGCTTCAACTTTTTTAACATCCTCTTCTTCATCTTCTTTTATACAATTAGGAACCATTCTCGAACCTTTCTTTTTCATACCCTTTTGTTTAAAACCTGTCCAACATTTTTCTTGCATCTCTTGTTTAGTCTCAGAGAATAGTGGAGCTTCAAACCCTCCAGCAGAACCTGAACCGGTTGACTCAGATGTTTCACCATCTTTACCCATTGTTTGTTTACCCTTACCTACTAATTTACCGATATCACCCTTTTTCATTGGTTTTTTAATCATTTTTGTTTTTTTATTATTTTCCGGAATTTCATTTTTAAATTCGTTTGAGGTAATTGCCGCGTCAATACCACCACCGGAAATT
>Ga0209499_1001209_pt1 | contig 18300 bp, 13 predicted proteins | sample C_130208_EF_Meta_FD_187306 | JGI IMG/M metagenome (GOLD analysis project Ga0209499, IMG submission 187306) | Freshwater microbial communities from Lake Croche, Canada to study carbon cycling - C_130208_EF_MetaG (SPAdes) (version 2) | ecosystem: Environmental > Aquatic > Freshwater > Lake...
CCGTTCCCGCAGTTTGGACAACGGCGCAAAAGGCCCCGCTTTAGGCCGGTCGCTAGGGTCTTGTCGCCACGCATCGTCTGTCCTTCCGGGTCTTACGGCGTTGATGTCGTGTCGATGGCCCCGAAGGTCAAGGCTAATGGACGCCCCTGTGACCTTTGGTCATGCCCTCGAAAGCTCTAGGGGTGAATGTAAGAAGGTTGTAAACAAGCCGAACGACCCGCTCTGAAGGACTGGACCATGTTCAATCGCCGCGCACTGCTTGTCTTTCTCATCGTGCTTCTGGCCCTCCCGATCCTAACGGCTGGCCCGGCTCGGGCCGGTGGCCACGGAGGTGAGGCAAAGAACAGCGGCAGTACGCCCTATGTTCGGATGCGGGCCCTCAACGTCAATATTTTGCGCAGTTCGGGCGAGCGGACCGTGGTGACCCTAGAGGTCGGTGTGTTCGTGACAGACCCTAACCTAGTAAAGCGCACAGACGCCTCTATCCCGAGGCTTCAGGCGGCCTTTGGCCAGGTCGTTCAGGGCTATATGGTCGGATTGCCTGTCGGGACCATCCCCAATGCTGATTATGTTGCCCAGTTACTGCAAAAGGAAACCGACCGGGTCGTGGGTCAGCGCGGGGCCAAGCTGCTCTTGGGCACGATCATTATCAACTAGGCGGCTAAACCGTCCATAAACTGCGCTAAGGCCACATCCAGCGCGCTGACCCCATCGGCGTCGTGGGTGGTGAGGACGACCTCGACACGGTTATAGACATTGAACCATTCGGGATGATGGTCGCGTTTCTCAGCCTCTAGCGCTACCCGGGTCATGAAGCCAAAGGCGGCGTTGAAATCCTTGAACCGAAAGGTTTTGGCGATGGCGTCGCGGCCCTCGACCTCTTGCCAGCCGTTCAGTTGGCTCAGCGCCGCCGCGGCTCCGATTTTGCTGGGCCGGGTCAAGCGGATGCCCCTTCAAAGGTCAGGCCGACAAGGGCGGAAAGGTCGCGCAGCAGTTGGCCTTCGTTCGAGACCTTAATCGCCTTCATGCCCAAGGCGGCGGCAGGCTTACAGTTGACCCCCAGATCATCGAGATAGACGCACGCCGCAGGGGCCACATCCAACTGCGCGCACATCATCTGATAGATGCGGGGGTCAGGCTTGCGAACCCCGGCCTTGGAGCTTTCGATCACCGCGTCGAACTGGGTCATGATGCCCGCGACCGTGCGGGCCTTTTCGGCCGTCGAGGCCATACCCGCCCCTTCACCCGCCGAGACATTGTTGGTGATGCAGCCCACCTTGAACTGAGCCTTGCAGAGCATCAGCGCCTTGACCACGGCCGGGCGGACATCGCCCGACAGAAGCGGCAGAACATCGGCGCCGCGCACCGCTTGACCCAAGGCCTCAGCCTCCTTGGCGAACATCACGTCAAAGGCGGTGCTATTGATTTCGGACCGTTCGAACAGGGCCCAGGCATTGGTGTCGGGATTGGTCGAATTGACGGTGCGAATAAAGTCCAACGGCAGGCCGCGCTGGGTCTCATACCGATTAAAGGCCTCGAAGGGCGAGGTTGTGAAAACACCGCCGAAGTCCCAAATCACCGCTTCGATCATGGTCTTACCTTACCCTAGAATTGACGGTGCGCGCGCCTATGGCCACCTAATGGACCGGTTTTAACCCTTGTTTGCTTGCGCGGACAAGGCCAGCAGGGCTAAGTCCTATCCATGACACAGATCCGTCCCATCATCGCCCCGTCTCTGCTGGCTTCTGATTTCGCTAAGCTTGGCGAAGAGGCGCGCGCCATCGAGGCTGCAGGTGCCGATTGGCTACATATTGACGTCATGGACGGCCATTTTGTGCCGAACATCACGCTGGGTCCCGATATCGTCAAAGCCCTGCGGCCCCATGTCAAAATCCCGTTTGACGTTCATCTGATGATCGCGCCCGCTGACCCCTATCTCGACGCCTTTCGCGAGGCGGGGGCCGATATCATCAGTGTTCACCCCGAATCGGGCCCGCACCTGAACCGCACCCTCAAGCGTATTCGCCAGTTGGGCGCTAAGGCGGGCGTCGTCTTTAACCCCTCAACCCCGCCAGAAACCATTGAGTGGATGATGGACGAGGTTGATTTGATTTTGGTCATGTCGATCAATCCGGGCTTTGGCGGCCAGAGCTTCATGACCTCGCAGTTGAAGAAGATAGAGCGCCTGCGGGCCATGATCGACGCGACGGGCCGGGACATTCCCCTTGAGGTCGATGGTGGCGTGACCCCGCAAACAGCTCCTCTTTGTATCGCGGCGGGGGCAACGGCCCTTGTTGCCGGCTCTGCCGTCTTCCGGGGCGGCCCTTCGGCCTATGCCGACAATATCCGCGCCCTAAGGGGCGTCTGAGACCGGTCCCGCCGTGGCCCTGTTGCCCAAACCTCTACCCAAGACCGCCAAGCCGCGGCCCCTCAAGCTTTTGCTCCAGATGGTGGCGCAGACGGCAACCGATCTGGTCAGTTCTGACTGGTACGGCACGCCGTTCCATCTTTGGGGCCTAGGAGGGCCCAAGGTTCAGGGCGTTGCGGCCGCACCGCGCGATCTGCGTCCGCCGCGCAATGGCATGGCGGAGGCCTTGCTTGAAGGCCGGTTTGTTTTGGCCGGAGAAACCCTCTCGGTTGGGCCGGGCGGCGATCCTTGGGATAAGCCCTGCCCCAGCCGATCCTTCGCGGTCGAGCTTCATCGCTTTTCGTGGCTCAATGGGCTGATGGAAGAGCGACCTGTCGGGTTAGACTATGGCCTGCAGCTCTGCCTCGACTGGCGGCGCGCCTATGGTCTGTGGAACAGCTTTTCGTGGGGCGGCGACGTTCTCGATCGGCGGGTCTTTAACCTTGCCTGTCATCTCAGGCATCTGGCCGGTGTGGCCTCAGAACTTGAGACCCTTGCCCTTTGCAACAGTGTGGCGCGCCAAGCCCGTCACCTTCTGTGCCTGTCCCAAAGTGACCCACGAGCAGCAGAGCGCGCCGCCGCCGCCGCCATCGCTGGAACGGCGCTGAGCGGTCCTGCTGGTGATCGTTTGATGGCCCGGGGCCTGTCGATCCTGACCGCCCTGTTGCCCAAGCGCGTCTTGAGTGACGGGGGACATATTACCCGCTCGCCCGAAGCCACCTTGGAGCTGCTCTATGATCTCCTGACCCTTGACGATGCGCTGTCGCAGCGCGGCTTGGCAGCGCCGGTCGAAATATCCAGAGCCATTGATCGGCTGACAGCAGCGGTGCGCTTCTTCACCTTGCCGGATGGTCGGCTGGCCTGTTTCCAAGGCGGCGAAGAAAGCCATCCAGACTATGTTGCTGCCGCGCGGGCCCATGAGGACCGTGATCCAAAGGCGCGCGAGCCTCAGCAGGCGCTTGATTCGGGCTATCAACGTATGTCCGGTCGAACCTTGACGGTCATGATGGATGTGGGCGCACCGGCGCGCGATGCCATGGGTCAGACCGCCACGGCTCAGCCCTTGGCCATCGAAGTGCTCACGGGCCGCGAGCGTCTCATTACCAATAGCGGCTGGAGCCCGCGCCTGCCGCAGGGCCAAGCTTGGCGCTTGAGTGACGGCGGCTCGACCGCCTGTCTGGGCGAGGGGTCTGCCGGTTGGCCCTTGCGGGGCGCAGCCGCCAATCGGTTGGGGGTTAGGCTCGATGGGGCCGCCTTGAGCGTGGATTGTAGCCGCAGCGAAACCGAAGCCGGGGTATGGCTTGAGGCGGTTCATGATGGCTGGGTCCATAGTTACGGCCTGTTGCATGAGCGTCGGCTGTTCCTCGATACGCGGCTTGATGAGATGCGCGGCGAAGACGTCTTTCCTTTGGCGCCGGGTGGCACGCTATCGCGGCAGGTTGAGGTGGGGGTCTATTTCCACCTTCACCCCCAGGTCCGTGCGACCTTGGCCCGCGACCGGCGCAGTGTCTTGCTGATGGGCCCGTCCAATAGTGGCTGGTGGTTGCGAAATGACGCGGCCAGTGTGACCATCGAGGCCAGTTTTCACTTTCTGGACGGACGGCCGAGGCGCTGTATGAAGGTTGTGCTCCACAGTCCACTGACCCGCCAAGGCCGTACGCGCATTCGCTGGAAATTGGCGGCGGCGGAGCCCTCCACATGAGTGAGACTCCACCAGATCCCTTTCAAAAGATCCCCCTTTTGTCGGTCCGCCACATTGCCCTGCTGATCTATATCCATGATCTGCTGATGGCGGCGGCAGCGATGGCGGTGGTTCTATTGGGCCGCTATCGGTTTGAGACCAAGGCCACGCCCTATGGCATGATCTGGGACTCCACCTTGGCCTTCGCTCTGGTTGCCGCCTTTGTCTTTCCGTTCTTCAAGCTCCATCGCGGGGTTTGGCGGTTCACGGCCCTGAACGATATTTGGCGCATTGCCCAGGCCGCAGCCGCGACCAGTGTCTTGGTCCTGCCGCTGCTGTTTCTACTCAATAGGCTGGTTGATTTTCCGCGCTCCGCACCCGTTCTGGTGATCGGTTTGACCGTCCTGTTCATGAGTTTGGGGCGGGTCCTCGCCAGCGGCTTGGCCAGCGGAGATGTCCGTGCAGCCCTCTCGCTAGAAGACCGCTCGGCCCCGGCTATGGTTCTGGTGGGCACCGAACAGGATGCGGCAGACTTTCTACGGGAGAACCGCCGCGCGGCGCTGCCGATGCGTATCGCCGGTCTCGTCACCCCCGATAACCGAGGTGCAGGTCGCACCATTGATGGTCGGCCCGTCTTGGGGTCGCTCAGCCGGCTGACCTTTATTCTGCGCGGCCTATCTGAGCGCAATGTTCAGTTGCCTCAGGTCGTCGTTGTCGATCCAAGGCCCAGCCGAGCCTTGCTCGAACAGGTCGTGGCGGCGGCGGGTGAGGCCGGGGTGCGGGTCGCGCGGGCACGATCGATGGTCGGCGGAGTGGCCGCGCTTGCCCCGGTTCAGGCCGCCGACCTTCTGGGTCGTCCCCCGCGTGTGCTCGATCCTATTCGCGCCCTTGATCTGGTGGCGGGTAAGCGGGTCCTCGTGACGGGTGCGGGCGGGACCATTGGGTCTGAGCTGACCCGGCAAATCCTCAACTATGGGCCAGAGCGGGTTATCCTGTTCGACGCCTCGGAATATAACCTCTACGCCATTGATCGCGAGTTGACGGAATTGGGCATTGAGGTGCCGTGGAGCGTCGAGCTTGGCGATGTGCGCGATCAGGGCCGCTTGAGCGAACTGTTCGCCCGCGAACGGCCACAGGTGGTTGTCCATGCCGCCGCCCTTAAACATGTTCCGCTGATGGAGGCCAATCCCTCTGAAGCCGTCATGACCAATTTGGGCGGGGCGGTGCAGGTGGCGCGGCTGGCGCGGGACCTGTCCGAAGCCTTTGTGTTCATTTCCACCGACAAGGCCGTCAATCCAACCAATGTGATGGGTGCGACCAAGCGGGCTGCGGAACGGGCGATTCAGGCCCTGATGGTCGGTGGCAAGGCCAAGGCCGCCATTGTGCGGTTTGGCAATGTTTTGGGGTCCACAGGCTCGGTGGTGCCCCTCTTTGAACGCCAGATTGCAGCCGGTGGCCCCGTGACACTGACCCACCCCGACATGGTCCGCTATTTCATGACGGTGCAAGAGGCTGCCGGTCTTGTGCTGCAGGCAGCCGCCTTGCCGCAAGAGCCCGGTTCGGCGGCAGTCTATGTGCTGGATATGGGCGAGCCGGTTCGGATTGAAGATCTGGCCCGGCGCATGATCCAGTTGCATGGCCTGCGACCCGATAAGGATATTGCCTTGACCCATACGGGTCTGCGGCCCGGTGAAAAGCTCTATGAAGAGGTGTTCTATTCCGCCGAAGATGTTCGCCAAACGCTCGCCGATGGGGTGATGGCCGCCCGCACGGACCCCGCCCAATGGGCGGACCTGCAAGAGGCCTTTGACGGACTGATGGCAGCGGCCCAATCGCGCAATGAGCAGGCGGTTATCGAGGGTCTTATGGGTCTTGAGCCTGGCTTCTGCCCCGATCCGCGATAGCCATAGTCTTAGGGTTCATTCTGGGGCCTGTCCGTGTTAGCAGGCGCGCAGTGATCCGCCCCTGACCAAAGGCCCTCGTCATGTCCGCTCCAGCCTATCCCGCCGCACCCGACCGCGCCAAGATTGGCCGTGCCCTCCTGTCCGTGTCGGACAAGACTGGATTGATCGAGGCGGCGACGGCCCTTTCGGCTCTCGGCGTTGAGCTGGTCTCGACCGGTGGCACGCGCGCTGCGATCGCGGCGGCGGGCTTGCCGGTGAAGGATGTGTCCGAACTGACCGGTTTTGCTGAAATGATGGATGGGCGGGTCAAGACGCTCCACCCCGTGGTCCACGGCGGACTGCTCGGTGTTCGCGATGCACCAGAGCACGCCAAGGCCATGGCGGACCATAATATCGGCGGTATCGATCTGCTCTATGTCAATCTCTACCCCTTTGAGGCCACGGTCGCGGGGGGCGGCGACTTTGCCACCTGTATCGAGAATATCGACATTGGCGGTCCGGCGATGATCCGGTCCGCAGCTAAGAATCACGGCTATGTCTGCGTCTGTACCGCGCCGCAGGATATGGCCGAGGTCATCGCCGCCCTGCAGGCCGATGGCAGCACGGGATTGGATCTGCGCAAGGCCTTGGCCGCTCGGGCCTATGCGCGCACGGCGGCCTATGATGCCGCCATCTCAAGCTGGTTTGCCGAGCAACTGGGACAGACGAGTCCGCAGCGCAAGGTGATCGCCGGAACCTTGGCCCAGACGACGCGTTACGGTGAGAACCCGCACCAGTCGGCGGCCTTCTACACCTTCTCCAACCCGCGCACAGGCGTGGCGACCGCCAAGCAGTTGCAGGGCAAGGAACTCAGCTACAACAACATCAATGACACGGACGCTGCCTTTGAACTGGTCGCCGAATTTGACCCCGCCGACGGGGCCGCTGTGGCGATCATTAAACATGCCAATCCGTGCGGCGTGGCGGTGGCTGGAGATCTGAAGACCGCCTATCTGAAGGCCCTTCAATGCGACCCGGTTTCGGCCTTTGGCGGTATTGTTGCGGTCAACCGCCGCCTCGACTTGGCGGCAGCCGAAGAGATCGTCAAGATCTTCACCGAGGTGGTCATTGCCCCCGAAGCCGACGACGATGCTATTGCGCTGTTTGCCTCCAAGAAGAACCTTCGCCTTTTGGTCACCGGCGGCCTGCCCGACCCCAAGGCTAAGGGCGATACATTCAAGTCGGTCGCGGGCGGGTTCTTGGTCCAGAGCCGTGACGATGCGCGCCTAACGGCTGCAGACCTGGCTGTGGTGACCAAGCGCGCGCCGACCGAGCAGGAGATCAAGGATATGGTCTTTGCCTTTACGGTGGCTAAGCACGTCAAGTCCAATGCCGTGATCTTCGCCAAGGATGGCCAGACCGCAGGGATTGGCGCAGGTCAGATGAACCGTAAGGACTCAGCGCGTATCGCAGCCCTGCGTGCCGGTGAAGCCGCAGAGATGGCGGGCTTGCCCCAGTCCTTGGCGTACAATTCGGCCTGCGCCTCTGATGCGTTCTTTCCCTTTGCGGACGGCCTGATCCAAGCCATCGAGGCGGGGGCGACAGCGGTGATACAGCCGGGCGGTTCGATCCGCGACGATGAGGTGATTGCCGCTGCCGACGCGGCAGGCATTGCTATGGTCTTCACGGGCGTGCGGGTGTTTCGCCACTAAACGCCCAGAGCGCGTTTTGTAAATTTCTAACCCATTAAACTAATGACAACCTTTATCGATAATAGTAATTATCGTCTGTCAGAACCTTTGGTCTGACGATGGGCAAAACGCCCCCGGTACCAAAATGGAACCGGTCAACTCGATGAAGGAGTTTCGGTATGGCGCTATACAGCGTTAATACGAACCGTGATGCCATGATTGCGCTTCAGAATTTGAACGTAACTGGCGCGGAGCTCGGTATTACACAACAGCGAATTTCGACCGGACGTAAGGTCGATAGTGCGAAAGACAATGGCTCCACCTGGGCAATCGCCCAATCAATGCGGGGCACGTCAACATCTCTGAATGCGGTGAAGGACTCTCTTCAACGTGGGCAGTCCACACTCGATGTGGCGCTCGCGGCAGGGTCTGCAGTCTCTGACCTGCTCGTGCAGATGAAGGAAAAGGCGCTCGCCGCTTCGGATACCACCCTTGATACGACGGGTCGTTCCGCCTTGAACGAAGACTTCAAGGCGCTGCGCGATCAGTTGGCCAAGACCGTGGCCAATGCCGACTTCAACGGCACCAACATGATCAAGACGGGCGGCGCCACCCTAGCGGCCCTCGCCAATGCGGCGGGCACCAGCAAGATTACGGTTGCCGCCCAGTCTCTCGGTTTGGGCAGTGCCAACCTGACCGGTATCGGCAGTACTGCGTCTCTGTTTGCGGCGTCTGCGGGTACAGCTCAGGCCATGATTGCAACGGTCAACACGGCCATTGGTAAGGTCAGCACCGCTCTGGCAAAGATGGGTACCGGTTCCAAGGCGCTCGATCTGCACCTGGCCTTCATCATGAAACTGCAAGACACCTTAGATAACGGCGTGGGCAACCTCGTCGATGCCGATCTGGCCAAGGAAAGCGCCAAGCTACAGTCGCTGCAGACAAAACAGCAACTGGGTGTGCAGGGCCTGTCGATTGCCAACCAGTCTACCTCTGCCCTACTCGGCCTGTTCCGATAGGGTTTAGCTCGCAGTAAGCGAACCTACGGCGGGGGTCATGGCCCCCGCCGATTAGGCCCCTTGCGGGGTTAGAACCAGCCGGCGTCTCGCAGGCCCGCAGCATAGCTGCGGCTGACCGGCACCCTTGTCCCGTCCTTTAGGGTCAAGGTGGCGCGGCCGTCACCGCGCGCCGCTTCGACAATCCCCGCCTTGGCGACCCACCAAGAGCGGTGCGTTCGCGCGCCTTCAATACCGTCAAGCTCACCAATGGCGTCCGCCAAGCGCATCAGGATCAGGTCCGAGCCCCGATCCGTGTGCAGCCGCAGATAATGGTCTTCGGCCTCGACGGCCAGCAGGGACGCGCCCTTAAGTTTTGTTGGAAAACGGCTCAGAAAGCGAACCGTTTCGGTTTGCCCTTCAGTGGATGAGGTCGTCTGCTGACGCTGTTCGGTGGCATAGTTCAGCGCCGTCATGGCGATCGTGATGATCAGAACCTGCGGCAGGTAAGTCAAAGCCGTCAAGGTTTCGCTGGGCTTTGGCAACATCATCGTGGACGCGAAATAGACCATCAGGTCAATCGGCCCCGTAATGATCGCCACGATCAGCAGGCCTTGAAGCCAAGGGCGGGTTTCGAGAATTTCAAACCTTTGGATCAGGCTGATGGCGACGGCTCCCATCGCGCTACCGCCGATCATCAGCCCGGCCCAATAGGCGAGGCGCAAGGCAACGGGGGCTCCGTCCGTGCCAAAGGCTCCGGAGAAGGAGAGGAACAGGGCCGCAATGGCCCCGATTCCCAAGCCCCGCGCATTTCGCAACAACAACCTTACCGTTGGCGAAGCGCCAAGGGCGACACCCTTCCATTGACGAAGGCTAGGCGGTGATTGGCGAAGATCGGGCTGCACGGACGGGTCAGGCCTATATTGAGGGGGCGGACATTTACACCGATCAGGCCCCCGCCTGATCCATTCAAGATCGAGGCACTATCATGATCTTTGGGGCTGGCAAACGTAACCTCTTCATCGTCACCGTCGGCCTTGGCCTGCTGGCCATTATCTATGCCGCCGTCCCCATGATCGGCCTGCCGCGAGTCCATGGTCTCCATTGGCCCAGACTAGAGCTGTTGGCGGCTCAGCCCCTGAAGGTTCAGGTCCATATAGCCGCCGCCCTTTTGGCCTTTAGCCTTGGGCTCGTGCTCTTTGCCGCGCCCAAGGGCACCTTGCCTCACCGGACCTTGGGGTGGATTTGGGTGGTTTTTATGACTACCGTGGCGGCCTCGTCCCTGTTCATGACGGGCCTAAATGGGAATGCCTATTCCTGGATTCACATGCTTTCAGGCTATGTCCTGATCTCTTTGCCCGCCGGGGTCATTGCCGCGCGGCGCCATAAGGTTCTGGTCCATCAACGCGCCATGACCGGCATGTTTCTCGGCGGCATGGTCATAGCCGGAGCCTTCACCTTTTTCCCGGGCCGATTAATGTGGCGCGTGATAATGGGTTAGGGCTGAAGGCCTTGGTCCGGCCATGATTTGGGCCGACGAGACGCTTTCGATGTTTAATCGGTACGCGTCACACCATGGCCAGTTCTATCTTTCACGATCCGTCAGGTCAGCGCGCGCGGCGGGCCGGATTGGTGCTTGCTCTCGTCGTGTCGGGCATCTTGGCCGTCATTGCCGCCTTTTTCATGACACTGGCGACAGCGCCGCGATTGCCGGACATGCAGCTTCGCGATCCACGCGCCCTGTCGGCCCTGCACCGTGAAAATATCCAAGGTCTCAAGACCAAGCCGGGATGGACCCGCGTGCCTCATCCGCATATGGCCACGCGCGGCGGGCAGGCTAAGCCGCTGACGGTTGGGTTCTATGTCAGTTGGGATGAGCTTTCGCGCCATTCCCTGACCGACCATCTGGCCCAGCTTGATGTGGTCGCGCCGCAATGGCTTGCCTTAAAGGACGCCAAGGGGGCCATAACCCTCACCGAAGATCCTCAAGCCACGGCGATGATCGCGGCGGCGGCCCATCGCCCGTCAGTTTTGCCTGTTCTGTTTAATGCCAAAAATATGGCCTTTAACGGGGAGATGGCCGACCGTTTCTTAGCCGATCCAGAAGCGCGCAAAAGGATGGTGGCGCAGCTGGTCGACCTCGCCAAGCGGCGTGGCTATGGCGGCTATGTCTTCGACTTGGAAAACCTATCGACTGCGGGCCTTCGCGCCTATCCCAGCTTTGTCGCCCAAGCGGTTGCGGCCCTGCGTCCGTTAGGCCGGGAGGTCTGGGTGACCGCTCCGATGGACGATCCTGAATGGCCCCTCGCCAAGCTGCAAAAGGCCTCCGACAGCCTGATGCTAATGGCCTATGACGAGCACTGGTTGACCGGTGATCCTGGTCCCGTGGCCGGGCAAGACTGGTATCAGTCCCATATGGCCGAGAGCTTTAAGGTCCTTGATCCGGCCAAGACCATGATGATCCTCGGGGCCTATGGCTATGACTGGACCCTCGCATCCGGTACCAGCAAGGGCCGGGCCGATGTGGTGACCTTCCATGAGGCGTCGGTTCTTGCCCGTGATGCGGGCGCGGATGTGCGCATGGATCACGCCTCGCTCAATCCGGGCTTTGCCTATCAAGATGACCAAAAGCAGCAGCATTCGGTTTGGTTCTTGGATGCGCCGACCCTGTTTAATCAGATCAAGGTTGCCGACGCATGGCATCCCCGGGCCTATGGGGTTTGGCGGCTCGGCTCAGAGGACCCCGGTATCTGGCCGCTCTTGGGCAAGCCCTATGGGACCGTATCCTCAGCAGGTCTAACCAAAATGGGACCGGGAGAGGGCGTTGATTTTGATGGCACGGGAGAGGTTTTGCATGTCGCCTCGACGCCATCGGCAGGAAAACGCTCCTTCATGGTTGATCCCAGCCATGGCCTGATTGTCGATCAGCACTATGAGGTCTTGCCGTCGTCCTATGAGATCAAACGCTATGGGGCCCATCCGGGGCTTGTCGCCTTGACCTTTGACGATGGCCCGGATCCCCGTTGGACCCCTGAAATACTTGATATTTTGAAGGAAAAGAAGGCGCCCGCGACCTTTTTCATCATTGGCGAGAATATGCAGACCTGGCCGGGCCTGGTGCAGCGTGAGCTGGATGAGGGCCATATGGTCGGTAGCCACACCTATACCCATCCCAATATTGGCGAGATCTCTGCGGTTCAGACAGTGCTTGAGCTGAATGTGACCCAGCGCCTGTTCGAAACCCTGACCGGACGGTCCATGCGTCTGTTTCGCCCGCCCTATTTCGGTGACGCTGAGCCTTCAACGCCGCGCGAAGTAGCGCCGATCCTCGCGGCTCAAAAACAGGGCTATCTGACGGTCGGCCTTCGGATCGATCCGGATGATTGGCAAAAGCCCGACGCCCGGCTGATCGTTGATCGGACCTTGGCGCGGCTCGCGGACGATAATCCTGAGACGGGCGGGCAGGTGGTCTTGTTGCACGATTCTGGCGGCAATCGCGAGCACACGGTCGCGGCCCTTCCCAAGCTAATCGATGCCCTTCGCGCCCATGGCTATCGGCTGGTCACAGTTTCAGAGTTGGCGGGACTGTCGCCAAGGTTAGCCCTGCCGCCGACATCGCGCGATGATCTCGACATCACCCTTGATCGCTTGGGGTTTGGATTTTTCCGCATCGTCAATGCCTTTTTGCGGGTGCTGTTTATCACCGCCATTGCCCTTGGCGTAGCGCGCTTAGCCTTCTTGGCCAGCCTGTCCCTTGTCCATCGGTTTACGGTTGAGGTGCGCACGCCGCCCGAGCTTGATCCGGCGACCGGGCCAATGGTCACGGTCCTGATTCCTTGTTTCAACGAGGAAATGGTCATTGTGAATTCGGTGCGCCAGATTTTGGCATCGAACTGGAGCCATATGGAGGTCATTGTCCTTGACGATGGATCCAAAGACCGCACAGCCGCTGTGGTCACGGAGGCCTTTCAAGACCATCCACAGGTTCGCCTGATGAGCTTTGAAAATGGCGGTAAGGCGCTGGCCTTGAACCGAGGCCTCGTCGAGGCCAAGGGCGACATCATCGTGGCGCTCGATGCCGACACGCTCTTTGCACCAGAGGCCTTGGGTCGTCTGGCCCGCTGGTTTGTTGATCCGCAGATCGGCGCTGTGGCGGGCAATGCCTTGGTCGGCAACCGGCTCAATCTGATTACCCGCTGGCAGGCGCTGGAATATGTCACAGCGCAAAATCTTGAACGGCGCGCGCTGGCGGCGCTGGGGGCCGTGACGGTGGTACCGGGTGCAGTCGGGGCGTGGCGCAAGTCGACCCTCATCGATCTGGGCGGCTATCCGCCCGACACGCTGGCCGAGGATCAGGATCTGACCATCGCGGTTCAGCGCGCCGGTTGGGATGTCGCCTTCGATCCCGATGCGCGAGCCTATACAGAAGCCCCTGATACGGTGGCGGGCCTGCTTAAGCAGCGGTTTCGATGGTCGTTCGGCACCTTGCAGTGCCTGTGGAAACATCGCGACGGTCTTTTCAATATCAAGACGCCTGTCCTCGGCTTCATTGCCCTGCCGCAGATCTGGCTCTTTCAAATCCTGTTGGCGGTCGTCGCCCCCTTGGTCGATCTCGCGGTTGTCTGGGGCGTGGTTAGCGGGATCTTGGCCCACATCGCCCATCCGATCGAATGGTCGCCGGATGAGACCACTAATATCCTGCTCTATTGGGGCGTCTTTGTGCTGATTGACCTGATGGCTGGGGTGATGGGGATGGCGATGGAGCGTGAAGCGCCGTGGTCTGACCTGCCTTGGCTGCCGCTTCAGCGGTTTGGCTATCGCCAACTGATGTATTCGGTGGTCGTCCGCGCTGTGATCACGGCCGTTCGTGGCCCTCAGGTTGGTTGGGGTAAGTTGGAGCGCCGTGGGACCGCCTCTGCGCCCCTATTTGCGCCCAAGTCTTCAGGGGGTTGAATTTCCTCTTGGGCTCTGTTGATCTGGCCAGAAGGGGGCGTTCATAGCCCGATGCTGGGCGTCTGTTCTGATGGCGGGCGCAATGGCGCAAAATCCCGCTGCCCATGTCGCGTCGGATAAAGAACAAATTCGGCGCAAAGCGTGTTTTCCTTGGCCTGTTTGGTTGCGCCTGCGGATAGCCGTCTCTATAACGCGGTTCAAGATTGGTGCTGAACCTGTGTTCGGTGCTGTGTTTTCCGCGATTTTCTAGCCGCGACCGGACCTCATGAACATTCACGAGCATCAAGCCAAGGCCGTCCTCAAAGAGTTCGGCGTTCCTGTTCCACGCGGCTTTGCCGCCTTTACGGTCGATGAGGCCGTTAAGGGTGCTGAAGCCCTCGGCGGTCCTGTCTGGGTCGTCAAGGCCCAGATCCACGCCGGCGGCCGTGGTAAGGGCGGCGGCGTCAAGGTCGTCAAGTCGATTGACGCCGTGCGCGAAGAGGCGACCCGCATGCTGGGCATGACGCTGGTCACCCATCAGACCGGCCCCGCTGGTCGCTTGGTTCGCCGCCTCTATGTCGAAGAGGGCGCGGCCATTGCGCGCGAACTTTATCTGTCCTTGCTGGTTGACCGGGTCACATCGCGCGTCTCCGTCGTCGCCTCGACCGAGGGCGGCATGGACATTGAGGAAGTGGCAGCCCACACGCCTGAAAAGATCATGGCCTTCTCGATTGACCCTGCGACCGGCGTGTTCCCGCATCATGCGCGGACCTTGGCATCGTCCTTGGGCCTGACCGGTGCAGCGGCCAAGCAGATCCAGACCCTCTTGCCTTCGCTCTATAAGGCCTTTGTCGAGCGCGACATGGAGATGTTGGAAATCAACCCGTTGATCGTCACCGCTGACGACCAGCTTCGCGTTCTGGACGCTAAGATCTCTTTCGACAGCAATGCCCTCTATCGTCAGCCGGAAATGCGCGAGCTTCGCGACATGACCGAAGAGGACGAAAAAGAGATCGAGGCCTCCAAGTACGATCTGTCCTACATCACGCTCGACGGCGAAATTGGCTGCATGGTCAATGGCGCTGGTCTGGCCATGGCGACCATGGACATTATCAAGCTCTATGGGGCTGAGCCTGCCAACTTCCTCGATGTTGGCGGCGGCGCGTCTAAGGAAAAGGTTACGGCAGCCTTTAAGATCATCACCTCCGATCCGGCGGTGAAGGGGATCTTGGTCAATATCTTCGGCGGCATCATGCGCTGTGACATCATCGCCGAAGGTGTGGTGGCTGCGGTCAAGGAAGTCGGCCTGAAGGTGCCTTTGGTGGTTCGTTTGGAGGGGACCAATGTCGCCCTCGGCAAGCAGATCATCAATGAGAGCGGCCTAAACGTCATCGCAGCGAACGACCTGTCGGACGCCGCAGAAAAAATCGTCAAGGCCGTGCGGGCCGGAAACTGAGCTGGATCCCACCGGGTCCGAAGATCGATTTCTAGAAAGCTGAAGCAGGGCGCATGTCCATCCTGATCGACAAGAACACCAAGGTTATCTGCCAGGGAATCACCGGTTCTCAGGGCACATTCCACACCGAGCAGGCCATAGCCTATGGCACGCAGATGGTTGCTGGGGTCACCCCCGGCAAGGGCGGCATGACGCATGTTGGCCTTCCCGTCTATGACACGGTGGCCGAAGCCCGCGAGCGTACCGGTGCGACCGCTACGGCCATCTATGTGCCGCCGCCGTTTGCCGCCGACTCGATCCTAGAGGCCATCGCCGCTGAGGTCCCGCTGATCGTCTGCATTACCGAAGGCATCCCCGTGGCCGACATGGTCAAGGTGCGCCGCGCGCTCGACGGCTCCAAGTCACGCCTGATCGGTCCAAACTGCCCCGGCGTTCTGACGCCAGATCAGTGCAAGATCGGCATCATGCCCGGAAATATCTTCTCCAATGGCTCGGTGGGCGTTGTTTCTCGCTCCGGCACCCTTACCTATGAGGCTGTTTTCCAGACCACGAACGTGGGCTTGGGTCAGACCACGGCTGTCGGCATCGGCGGCGATCCGGTCAAGGGCACCGAGTTCATCGACATTCTGGAAATGTTCTTGGCCGACGAAGCCACCAAGTCGATCATCATGATCGGTGAAATTGGTGGCTCTGCCGAAGAGGATGCTGCGGACTTCATTAAGCATTCCAAGATTAAAAAGCCTATGGTCGGGTTCATCGCCGGCCGCACAGCCCCTCCGGGGCGTCGGATGGGTCACGCGGGCGCGATCATCTCCGGCGGCAAGGGTGGCGCTGAAGACAAGATCGCAGCGATGGAGGCCGCGGGTATCCGCGTGTCGCCGTCTCCCGCAGCACTTGGCCAGACCTTGGTCGAGTTGCTTAAGAGCCTGTGATCTACACACGCAAGGGAGCGATCCGCATCGGCTGATGTCCTGCGGCGGATCGCCTAGGAACGAAGACTATGGCGGACGATACCGGGCGGCTGAATCAACTTCTTGAGCAGACCTCCTTCCTCTACGGCGGCAACAGTGCATTCGTAGAGGCGCTCTATGCGCGGTGGGCGAAAGACCCAGCCTCGGTAGAGCCTTCGTGGCAGGTCTTCTTCGCCGGTCTGCATGAGCCGACCGCCGATGCGGTCGATGCTGTGCGCAAGCCCGGTTGGGTCGGCGGCCAGACGCCTCAGGCTCGTCCCGATTGGCTATCGGCCCTTGATGGTCAGTGGCCTGCGGTCGAGGCCAAGATCGCTCAAAAGATCACGGATAAGGCTCCGGCGGCGACGCCTGAAGCGGTTCGCGCCGCGACGCTCGACAGTCTGCGCGCCATTATGATGATCCGCGCCTATCGTGTGCGCGGCCATTTTGCGGCCAATCTCGACCCGTTGGGCCTAGACGAAAAGCCCGATACGACGGAGCTCGATCCAGCCAGCTATGGCTTCTCTGAGGCCGACTATGATCGCCCGATATTCCTCGATTATGTTTTGGGCCTAGAGACCAGCACCGTGCGTGAGATCGTCTCGATCCTGCGCCGGACCTACTGTGGCAATGTCGGCGTGCAATATATGCACATCTCCGACCCGGTCGAAAAGCAGTGGCTGCAGGAGCGGATCGAAGGCAAGGATAAGGAAATCACCTTCACGCCTCAGGGCAAGGTGGCGATCCTCAAGAAGCTGATTGAGGCCGAGGGCTTCGAGCGCTTCTTGCACAAGCGTTTCCCCGGCACCAAGCGCTTTGGTCTGGATGGCGGTGAGGCCACGGTGCCCGCGCTCGAACAGATCATCAAGCGCGGCGGGGCTCTGGGCGTCGATGATATCGTCATTGGCATGCCTCACCGAGGCCGTCTGAACGTGCTGGCCGCCGTGATGGGCAAGCCCTATCGCGTCATCTTCCACGAGTTCCAAGGCGGATCGTCGGTTCCGTCTGATATCGGCGGCTCAGGCGATGTGAAATACCATATGGGCGCGTCCTCGGACCGCAGCTTCGACGACAACAATGTCCACCTGTCACTGACCGCCAACCCGTCTCACCTCGAGATCGTCAATCCGGTCGTGCTCGGTAAGGCCCGCGCCAAGCAGGCCGAAAAGCTTCGCCAAGATCCAGAGGGTGGCCGCGGTCACGTGCTGCCGCTGCTGCTCCACGGCGATGCGGCCTTTGCCGGTCAGGGCGTGGTGGCTGAATGTTTCGCCCTGATGGGGCTGAAGGGCTATCGCACGGGCGGTACCATTCACTTCATCGTCAATAATCAGATCGGCTTTACCACCAGCCCGCGCTTCTCGCGCTCGTCCCCCTATCCATCGGACGTGGCTTTGATGGTCGAGGCCCCGATCCTGCACGCCAATGGGGACGACCCAGAGGCTGTGGTCTTTGCCGCCAAGGTCGCTACCGAATATCGTCAGAAGTTCGGCAAGGACGTGGTCATCGATATGTTCTGTTATCGCCGGTTCGGCCATAATGAGGGCGACGATCCGACCATGACCCAGCCCTTGATGTACGCCAAGATCAAGGGCCACCCCTCGACCCGCGAAATCTATAGCCAGCGTTTGATCGAACAGGGTGTGGTCACGGCGGCCGAGGTGGACGGCTGGTTGGCCGGCTTTGAGTCCTTCCTCGATGCCGAATTTGAGGCCGGTAAGGTCTATAAGGCCGACAAGGCCGACTGGTTGGACGGAGCCTGGAGCGGGTTCGCGCGTCCTGACGGCGATGATCGCAAGTTCGACACCGCCGTGCCACTGCAAAAGCTCAAGGATATTGGCTCGCGCCTGACGACGGTTCCCAACCACATTGACGTCCACAAGACCGTCAAGCGTGTGGTCGAAGGACGCCGGACCGCCATCGAAGCCGGTGAAGGTCTGGACTGGTCAACGGGCGAGCATCTGGCCTTTGCAACCCTGCTCGATGAGGGCTTCCCCGTCCGCCTGTCTGGCCAGGACAGTGTGCGCGGCACCTTCGTGCAACGCCATTCGGACCTAATCGATCAGACGACCGAAGAGCACTATACGCCGCTGAACAATATCCGCCCCGGTCAGGCCCACTATGAGGTCATCGATTCGCTGCTGTCTGAAGAGGCGGTTTTGGGCTTTGAATATGGTTTCAGCCTTGCCGACCCCAACACCTTGGTGATGTGGGAAGCGCAGTTTGGTGACTTTGCCAACGGCGCACAGGTGGTGGTCGACCAGTTCATCAGCTCTGGCGAACGCAAATGGCTGCGCATGAGCGGTCT
>Ga0209499_1001210_pt1 | contig 18290 bp, 22 predicted proteins | sample C_130208_EF_Meta_FD_187306 | JGI IMG/M metagenome (GOLD analysis project Ga0209499, IMG submission 187306) | Freshwater microbial communities from Lake Croche, Canada to study carbon cycling - C_130208_EF_MetaG (SPAdes) (version 2) | ecosystem: Environmental > Aquatic > Freshwater > Lake...
AAATGCACATCACTAATAAAAATAGTTCTGTATTGCATTTTATTCCTTAATCTTTTTTTACTTCATACATTACTGTATTTGTATCTCCTAATGCCCACTTGGCTTCGGTTTCTACTGACCACCTTTTAGTAGCTACTTTAAAATCTGGTATCTTTAATTCTTTTGGATTACTACTTGGCTCTAATACTAACATACGATTGTTAGGTTGAGCGGCAAACTGTCCATTATCTAGTTTTACAAAATTATATGACTTATGGTCGGTCACATCTTCACTAAATCCTGTATCTATAATGTTAAAATCAGGATGTGCCGAATCAACAGTAAACATATATTCACCAAATGCCCAAGCACCATCTTTCATTTTAATTTTACATTTCATAGATTGCAATTGAGCTTTCTTTATAACTGTAATATCATATGATAAACAATCCCACAACTGCAAACTATCTAGTGAATATGGTTCACCTTCAATAGGTTTCCAACAAAATGCGTGTAACGGCAATTTATCATACAATGCACCATATTCATTTAGATAAGCCTCAATACGAAATGCTTGACCTCTTAATGATTTGATACTAATCCACCAACAAGGAACTAATTCTCCATAACCTTTTTCAAAGTCATAGAGGAACTCTTTGCGAATATAACAATTTACTGGTGGTAAGTTTGCAACAATGTGTGCCATTTAGCTAGCCTTCACACGCCAAACATTCGTTACCGCCAACAATAGCAGACATATCTAACTCTTTAATAATTTCTCTTTCAACTCTTTTTGACACCTTATCAGCCTTGGCCAATTTTTCTGAACGACAATAATAAAGTGTTTTTAATCCTCTTTTCCATGCCAAGAAGTGACAAGCGTGTAAGTATTTAACATTCACATCTGGTCTAAAGAATAAGTTTAATGATTGTGCTTGGTCAATGTATGCTTGACGGTCGGCTGCGTGTTCAATCACCCAGCGTTGGTCAATTTCCATTCCAGTTTTGAATACATCTTTCTGTGTATCATCTAAAATGGTCAAGTGTTGGCATGAACCATCATTAGCAATAATAGATGACCATGTATCTTGCATTTGTTCTTCTGTAAGACCTTTTGCTCTTAGAATAGCATCAAGGAATTTATTCTTATTCAGATGAGATCCTGATAAGGTATCTTGTCTGTAAGCATTAGCACGATATGGCTCAATAGAAGGACTGGTGTTACCCATAAGAATACTGGAACTAGCATTTGGGGCCACAGCCATAACATGAGCGAACCGTAAGCCGGTGCCGGCACAGTCACTAGGAGAGCCGCGTTCTGCACCCAATTCCAAGTTGGCTTCATTTAATTTACCTCTAATATGTTTGAACATTCGGTTGTTGGCTACTTTAGCCATGACACCTTCAAAAGCAATGCCATTGAGCTGCAAATAAGCATGGAACCCAAGAGCACCAACACCAATAGAGCGTTCTCTTGTGGCACTAAACTTTGCTCTGGAAATATTTGAGTGAGCATTATCAATAAAATACTGTAAAACATTATCAAGCATTTCAGCAATATCTTTGAGAAATAATGGATCATTTTTCCATTTATCATAATATTCTAAATTGACCGATGATAAGCAACATACTGCTGTTCTTTTTTCATTTGTTGGTAGAATAATCTCAGAGCAAAGATTTGATTGTTGAATCTTTAGGCCTAAATCTTTTTGAAACTGTGGCATTGCACGATTACTAGTATCAATGTAATGAATATATGGTTCACCTGTGAGCATCCTTGTTTCAAGGATTCTTTGCCATAGCTCACGAGCTGATATTGTATCTCTTACTTCACCGCTGGCTGGGTCTTTTAATTCCCATGTATCATCAGCATGAGGGTCAAGCATAGAGGCCTCAACCAATTTCATAAAATCATCGGTGATATTAATGCCGTGATGTAAGTTTAAGCACCGCATATTTTGGTCGCCTGTTGGCTTACGAATCTCAAGGAACATTAATACATCAGGATGCGAAATATCAAGGTAGGCTGCATATGAACCTCTGCGTGTGCGACCTTGACGATACGCTAGTGATGAAGCATCATAGGTTCTAAGATGTGGCATTACACCAGTTGATTTGTCATCAGCACTACGAATACCAATACCAATACCAATGCCACCGCCAAGCATTGATAACCAGTTTACTTCTGCGAGAGTGTCAACAAGACCTTCTGCGCTATCGTGTAAGTATGGTAAAAAACATGAAATAGGAAGGCCACGCTTACTGCGACCAAAACTAAGAATGGGAGTGCTATAAGAGAGCCAATGTTTGCTACTATATTCGTATAATCTTTGTGAGTGTTCTTCATTTGTTCCAAAAGCCTTTGATACATATGCAAATCTTTCTTGTGGTGAAACCTCATCTTCTTTCATGTAGGATTCTTTTAATCGTTTAATTCCCAACTCATCAAACAAACCATCTCTAGAAAAATCCACTTTGATACCATGAATAATACTGTCCATCAAAACTCCAATCTTATTATTATACTTTTTTCCAAAATACGAATTTGGTTTGTGCTTGCAAACCGTTGAATGTGTTACTACTTATAATACTTTCTATTTCATCTGGAGAAATGCCACCCATCACCATTTCATTGATATCTTTACCTTGGATTGTGTCTGGCCAGATAACAATACTGTGGTTCAAACGAATTGCATCCTGCATCATTTTGACGATTTCTTTGCTACGCTTCTCGTTATCAAAGATTAAGACTTTACTATTTGCTGAAATGTTGTTAGCTACGGCCATCAAATTTGCATCACCGCTGGCAACACAATTTTTTAGAAACAAACTATCAAGGGGACCTTCAACAATTCTAACAGGTTCGTGAACACTTACTCTGTCCATACCAAACACTAATTTTTCTTCACTATCGTTGGTACGAATGGTGATATAGCGTAAAGTTTTATCACTTGTTTCTAATGCACGACCTGATACTGCAATTAGGTCATTATACTTATCGTAAAAAGGTATAATAACCCTAGCATCATCAATCAACTTCTTGCCATGATTAGGCACAAGAGCATCAATGAATTGTTTATAGTGCTGTGTGAATAGTAACTGTTTATATATCTCAGCTGGGATTTTACGGTTCTGTAAATAAGTTAAACAGAAATGGCCAGCAGGAAGTTTATCACAGAATTCAGCGTGCTCAAATATCTTAGGTTTATCTACTTTATTAAACCTAAAGGTAGGTACAGTAAAGGTGTGTGAGGAGAAATTGGATGTATTACTTTCACCTGACTTATATCTTTCAAGTAGGTATTCTTTATAAAGGGTGCCATCTACACTTTCTAATAACTTACCTAAACTTGTACCGATACCGCAATTCTTACAGGAGTAAAAAAGACTTGTGCCTTTTTTGTAAATATACCCACGAGCTTTTAAGGTATTCTTTTTGGAATCGCCACAGCAAGGGCAGGAGAAATTCCAAACATAATCACTCTTACGCTTGAAGTTTCTTAACCTGTGGGAAATTAACCCAATATATTTGGAATCTACACTTATACTCATAATATGGATTGTAACACAAAAACTACAACAAAGCAACTCTACTTAAACAGTTTGCCTACAATATCGGTGTGCCCTAAAAAGAAAGCACCAAAGGCAATACCGCCCATTATCATCCAGCGCCATTGCTCAATGCTGGCAAGCTTTTCTGATAGTTTTTCGTCAATAATACTGGTGCCTGGTTTTTTATGAATATTTCCAGACATCAAGTCAGACCTCAAGGCATCAATCCTTGAAGTAATATGTTTTTCAACTTGGTCTATTCTCTCATGTAGCTCACGAGTGACCGTTGTAATTCTTGAATGAAGCTCTCTAATATCTTCTTTCATTTCGTTTTCTGATTTTTCGTGTTGTTCGTGTCGTTGTTCGTGAATCGTAATCATACGAATCATTGTTGTATTCATTTCCTGAATCTTTTCTATGGATTCAGATAGCTTGTCACACACCTCATTGGTCTGTTCAACATCCTTGTTTAACAGGCCAAGTTTTAATTCAATATCTAAAAGTTTTTGTTCTTCAGGATACATGGTTCTTTTTTTTTAGTTTGTTGATAATATTAATTTGTGATATTATAATTTTCAAATCATCCATAATATCGTCAACTTTCATAAAAGCTGATTTTATTTCTTCATCTCTGAATTCATATTCACCACAATGGTCTTTTTGTAAATCCAAAGATATTTTGGTACCATTATTTATGTTCATATAGTTTTAGGTAAGTATATTATTTAATATCAGTTGTGCTTGTTTGCAAGCTGGTTATCTTCTCTTGTGTTCTTCCATATGAAGATATTCCTAGAATAGCACCCATTGATAAATGAAATAACCCACCGCCTCTTAATGTAATTGGATCCCATTGTGTGCCAACATGAGTTGATACCGATGCCAGCAAGTTTGACCAAAGAACTGGTGCAATCACGAAATCAAATAGACAAATGAAAAGATATGTCCAAGCCATATACGGCCGCCAATTTCTTGACATCCAATCGTTAGAATATATTTTCTGCATATTATTAATTACAATTCACAATATGTAATGCGAATTGATACTTTGTTCTTCTTTCTATTAGTCCGTGGTCACCACCATTAATGACCCTACTGACCTTATCAATACCTTGTTCTTCAAGGTATGAATTTAATTTATTCTTTTTCCAAAACCAGCAAGCGGATTGTGTTGCGCCGTCAGTTGTTAAAAGGTATTCTCCAACATCATCAATATCCATATTGGCATACTCAGCAAATGCCATATGATTATTCTTACCTGTTAGTTGGATCAAACCTTTACCACGAAATTTCCAACCATCACCAGTTTCTTCACCGCCATTACCCATGCGATTGGCATAGGCACGATTGGCTATAAGTTCTGGCTTACGAGCATATTCATTAGCAATCTCCATCGTAGGAAAATGACTTTTCCATATGCGAAACAAAGCATCACCACTATAATTCAAATTCTCTTTTAATGTGGTAAAGTTGGCCGATTCAACCGAACACTCAGCTATAAAGGCAGAGATTCTTTCAGTTGTATTAATTTCTGCTTCAGGAAAATACTTTGAGAATGAATCAAACCATTCTCTCGTATTTGGATTACCAGGTATTAATTGTGCTAATTGTTGAACAGAAAAACTCATGTTACTTTTTAAAAAATGATGCTACCTTTGCTTGCAATGCTTTTGCATAGTCTGGTTGTGGAAAATTCCATCCAATTAAACTACCTACTGCGATCCAAAATAGAGCTTCTAACATTTAATTCTCCTTATTTTACAGATTCAAATATCTGTTTCTGTTCTTTATACCAAGACTGCCAAGCTTTTAATTTGTTGACTATTTCGTAATAGGTGCCGTAGTTTTCGTTGACTGTCCCAAGGAGTTCAGCTGTTGTAACTTCGGAGGTTCCTGTAACAGTTCCGATGGTACTTGAGGGAAGTTCATTTTGACTGGAACTATTGTGCAAGATGACAGCAACATTAGACAACCGACAGTCATCAGTAACATATTTGATAATTGCTTTACTATTTTCATTTTGTTTATCCTTAACAATCTTTTGATTCTGAGCAATTTTCTCAACCAATTTTGTGTTAATTTCATTTGATTTAATTTGTGCTTGAGAAACTTTAGCTTCAAGTTCTTTTACCTTTAATTTCCAAGATTCATTATTACTATTAGCACCTTCTACCCACACACCAAAAACAAGAATGATTACTGAAATGATTTGTATTGGGGTTTTATAAAGGCTAATGAATGGCATATAGCCAAGGAAAAAACTTGCAATCATTCCCAATATGCCAGCAATGACTATCGCATGGAATACAATATCAGGAATGAAGTTTAATATCCACATTATGGTAACTTTCTACGAATGAATGAGCTGAATGGCATGGGTTTCTTTTTATTTTTAGCTACGCCTGGTTCACCTTGTGGGCCAACACCAATAGCTGCTATTTTACCACCACTCACATTATTGGTTGGTACACCAGAGCCTTCGCCATCTTCTTTAAGTTTTTTTATCATAGTAGGGTATTTATACTCCAATCTTGCTCTGTCTGCTGTAAAATTCTGTGAAACTTGTCCTATAGACCAAACCTTGCTTTATTTGAATTGTAATTATTTAAGACTTCAGTTGCACTCAAGGCTCTAGTGTAATGATAAAACGCACCACACTTACCTTTACCATATGCATTGGTTCCCATATTTGTACCATCAATACCGGCAATTGTGTAATAAATTGCAGAATAGGTTGACCTTGATTTAACTGCTGATCCTATACTTACGCCATTAATATACGCAGTTGTTGTTGAAGTTGAATTATCATATGTAAACCCTAAGTTATACCAAGTGTTAAAACTTTTTGCGGAAGATACAATCTTAACAGTATAATTATCCCACACAGAAAAACTTATTTGGCCGCTAGAATTTATTTCAATCTGACTATCATGCCAACTAGTATTAATTGTTCCTGTGCCTAATTCACTAACAATTTGTCCTGCAGCCTGTGGATACCACCAAATGAATGTTGATATAGTTGGAAACGATGACATATTATATAAACTAGAGGTACTCAATGCATAGTCATTTGTACCATCAAACACAATTGAGTTAGCATTTGCTGATTCAAATGTTGGACCATTTGTGAGGGTCATGTTTTTAGCATTACCACTTAAATCAGTCCAAGTTGTTCCAGAACCAGGATAACTTGATGTATTACTAGAATCTAACCAAACAATTAAATTAGTTAAATTTATTGTTGCTAAATTAGGCTTTTCAACAAATATCATACCACCAGTAATCTTTATGCCTGAACCAATTATCATTTAATTTCTCTTAGTATATTTGCAATTTTCATATCAACTGGAATCTCCGAAGAAATGATATCGTGTCCTTTTATACCTTTTATTTTTTCTGGCATACAACTTAAAAATAACAAATAAGTTTTGAGTGCTGGATAATCTTCTTTGGCAATCTTATAAAACAATAATCTGGTTGCAGCTTCAACACCAAACACATTATATAAAACCATAAGATGGTTCATTATTAATTGCTGTTTAATCTCACCAACTTTGCGATGGCGATAGAACAACCTTTTTAGATAATTAAATCGCTTCATGTCCTCCTTAAACTCAGACATTATGCAATTCGGTTTATCATAACTTTTTACTGCAAATAACATTATATTTTCACTACTCAGTTCATCAAAGGACATTATTCTTCTTCTAGTTCTTCATCCTTAGAGATGATATCTTCTATGCCTTCTTCATCATCAACACAAGCATAAAAATCATAGTTACCATCATCAGTCTGATAATATAAAACATATAGTAGGGAATCGGTGTTGCCATACAAATCAAGAATTACCTCATCACCTTCTGGTAAAATCACATAAGATGTTGGCAGGTCTAAATTGAAACCATGCAACACCTTACGGATTTTATAGAAACCGATTTGAGGAGATAATATTACATCATTAAGCTCATGACTAAGCTGGTTGTTGATTTCTTCTTCAAGTTCAACCTCAAGAGCCGCCATAGGCATTTCTTGATCCATCTCAATCAGAAACTTACTAAACTTCATTAGAATAGTGTGTCGCCGTCACCGGTCATAGAACCCATTGCAACCAATGTTTCGGTTGATACACGATTTGCACGACCACCCATTGTTACAGTAAATACAGCATTACCTGTATTTGGTGTTGCAACTGGCGTATTTGCATATAAGCCTGGATTAGATACTGTAATCGTTGTGATGTAGCCAGCAGTATTTACACTAATTGTAGCTGCAGCTGATGTAGCACCAGAACCATCTTTACCTTGACCACCAGCAAAAGTGATAGAACTATTGACACCTACTGCGCCTGAATTGGCTGTGATGGTTGCAATTGCACCCATACCAGTTTTACGCAGTACCCAGCCAGCGTGTTGCGGACGACCTGTTAGGCCTGTATCTGTAGCAGATGTTGTTTGTTCGGAAGCATCAACACCAAATACACCAACGGCCGTTCCAGTTACAAACGATGAAGCTTTCGTATTTGCGTAATATACTTGCGTATTACTTGTTACTTGCGGTGTGCCACCAACCCCAGCGGTTGCACCAGACTTTGGTGCATTGTTAGCAGCATCTAGGTTTCCCCATAAACTCATTTTTTTCTCCTAAAAATCGGTTTGTTTTCTATTTATGTTAATTGTTTGTTTTAACTATTTGGCTCGTTAGCTCTGGATCAGCAATAAACTTGTCTTTTCCAACAACTAATTTACCTTCTTGTTTCTTTCTTGCATCTTTTTTCATTGCATCTTTCATTGCTTCACGAACAATCTCCATTTTACGAGATTCGTTGACTGTATTATTTTCTTTAATGTTAGCGTTTCGTTTGGCAGCTGCCCGAGCTAAATCTCTAGCACGGGACATTGGTGTATGTTTAGCACCAGACTTATCAGTTACAGTAGCTGGTGCAACTTTCCATTTGCCTTCAACAGACCAAGCACCAGATTTTTTACGAGCAGAGCGCTCAGTTTCTTCTTTGTCCGTAGCAATATCTTTCATACGACCCTCGCTTACATTTTTCCGTGGTGAAGCAATAACTTTTACTTCTTGGTTTTTTGGACTTGTCGCATGAAATCTACCATGAGTTTCATCTTTATATACTTCAGGTTTTTTGGCTTGAGGCACTAAAGATTGTTGTGATGGAATGTCACTATTATATGGTTGTGCTGGCTTACGGTTGTGTATTCTTAAATGAGCACCAACTAGACCGTGAATGGTATTATGAGCATCTTTATCATTTGTTGGCATGGTTGATAGCCGTTTTTGCATATAGTTAGTCACAGTATCTTTTGACAATTCATCTAAAGATTCTTCTTTAACTGGTTTCATTAAACGATCCAAAGCACGAGTTGCACCTTTTTGGCGTTTTGGTTCTAAATGATTATACAAATCTGGTTTCATTCCAACTTTCTTAATTAAATTGTCATTAACCTTTTTTAAATAATTACCAGCAAGTTTGTCAGAAATTTCATGGATTTGTTCATATTCTTCTTTTGCATAACCTTTTGGAGCAACAGAACCATGTCCTTTTCTTGCATTTATTCTACTTTTTGCGCTGTCTTGTGCTTGATATTGCAAATCGTGAGGAACATTGCTTGTATTTCTTGGATGAACTTCTGTGGAACTTTTTACACCTCCAGTTTTTCGCAGATAAGAATAAAGAGTTTTATTGGACAGTTCATCAATCTGCTCTACTGATTCTTTCATTTCTGAATACATATAGTCGGCAGCAGTTTGAATGTAATCAGTAGCAAGAGTAATTTTGGATTGAACCCACTCAGGCAAATCAGTATCAGGTTTTAACATTTCCTCAATCATTTCAGCACAGCGCACTAATGTTTTCAACTGATTTAATGCCATATCGCCTTCATAGCCATATTCCTGTTCATCTTTTGCTTCATTAACTGGATGATAGTGATAACCTTGCATACGATACTTAGCCGCAGCTGCAGCAGAGATACGCAAAGTTTTACCAGAAGTTTTATGTTTAACTGTAATAATTTTTTCGTTGGCAGGAACGGCACCTTCAGTTACTTCAGTATCTTTTGAAACAGATTTCCAACCACCACCCATTTCTTTGTATTTCTTTGAAGCCCAACCATTGGCATATGCAGATGGATAAACATCAAATTTAGCCTTTGCTTGAGCTTTAGCTTGAGCCCATTTTTCAGGATTTGTTGGTACATTTTTTTCGTCTAAGTTTTTCATATCTTCACTTATTTTTCCTTTTCCAAAATTGGAAACATTGATTGGTTTTCCTTGTCTTTCAGGATTCGGGTCATTTTTTCTTTTTGCACGAACAGCAGATGCTCTTTCTTTTTTGGATAAAGATGCACGCTTTTCATTTGACATACACTTAGGTTTAGGTTCTCCTGGCTCTCTAGCACAGGGACCAATTGCTTCGCCTTTGCTATTGATTCTTTTCCAACCACCAGCTGGATCAGTTTTGCTAAACCATTTACGCAAATCTTCTTTAAGTTCTGCTTTTCTTTCAGCATTAGATTTACGATTTGGACTATCTGGATTCTTATAAGGAGTTTTTCTCATTCCTTCTGAATCATAATTTCCTGATTTCTTTTTTGCAATAGCTGTAGCCGCTGCTATTGCAGCTGCAGCAGATTCTTTAACACAAGAACCAGGCGAGTATGCTTTTTTGCCTGGTTTTGGTTTATAACCAGGCCAGCATCTGCCTTCTAAGAAATCAGAAAACTTTTTCACATCAATTTTCCTATTTTTTTTATTCAACCAAATTGGAAGAATCATTTGTGCCGCCGGCGTGTTTGGGAACAATATGGTGTAAGTGCTTCATTTACTCACCTTTAGCACGAGCTGTGGCTGTGGCATACATTACTTCTTTAGCACGGTCACCATAACGGTCTTTGAAGCCTTGCATACCTTTTTTCATTGACTTAACAATTTCTTCTTTCTTTTTCATTTCTGGTTCTGTCATTTGACGCTCTTCTAAATCAATCTCTGAGTGTTGAACACCATTGATTGGATCAAAGTCAATAACTTCAACAGTTGTGTGTGTCTGTTCATTTTGAACTGCTTGAACGGCAGGCTTAGATACTTCTGCCTGTTTCTTTGTACCAGCAGCACGCTGTTTAGCGTCAGCCAATTGAGCATCAAATTCAGCACTAGTTGGTTCTTCAGAAATATGTTCAACTTCTTCGTGAACACCTACGCCAGCAGAGTGCCTAATTTGTTTAACAGCATCGTGGTGACTATGGAAATCATCAATTTGGCCATAATCATCATCATCTCGTGGACTATGATAGGCTGTATGTGTGCCAGATGGTTTGTGATGAACTACATAACCAATTTTTTTGCCGTTATGATAAACACCGTGTTCAGCTTCAGTTTTATCATTGTATTCTTTTTTAACTTCGATGCCTTCATCAAGTGTTTCAATTTCTTCTTTCATGGCCTTTTTCTTTTTTGCCCATGCTTCAAACAAACCTTTGATACCACCTTCTTTGTAAAGGTCTAAATCTTCAGAAAACTTTTTCTTTTTCTTTTCAGATTCAATTGCTTTCAACTCTTTAGTCTTAGGACCAGAGAGTGTGTCAACTGCGTGCTTCTCATCTTTAGTGCCACCGTATGCACCAGGTCTTGCACGGTGAACAAATTTACCATCTTTAGATTCATACTCTAAAATGGTTGCAGCTGCAGCATCAACTTCTTCGTGAGTTTTTTTGCGTGTGCTACTTGTTATCTTTGATATAGTTTCTTCTGGAGAAGTAGTTGACCTAGCTAAACTTGTAGAATGAGAAATAGAATCTTTGCGTGGCCCCTTAACATCAGCAACAGTTGAAGGCTTTTCACCTTTAGCGTTACGAATGTATGTAGGAATATCAGACTTCATTACAGCTTCTTCTACTTCTTCTTTCTTCATGTTGTTTTTAACTTTGGCAACAGTAGAAGCGGCAAGACCAGCAACTCTTTTATCAATACGACCAGCAGCTTTAGCATCTGTGTGCAATTTTGGTAGAGTTTTTTGAATATCTGTTCGTGCTTTGTCAGCATAACCTCTAAGTGTTGCATTAGACAATTCTTCAATAGGTTCTACGGATTCTTTCAAAGAAGATAAGTGTTTATTCAAATCTTTGAATTGGCCATGAGCAACCAAATCACCCTTAGGGCGGCCAAGGTAATCTTGGTCAGGATGATGCATCCACTCACCATAACGGTCTACGCTAACGATACCGTGCTTTGGATGAGTAACTTTTGTATGGTGATAATGTTGACTAACGCTCCAACCTTGTTTTTTTGCATTGTCAAAATCACCTTCATTGATGTGTTCAACTTCTTCTTTTTTAACTTCTGCTTTTTGGCCACGAAGAATAGCAAAGTCTTGACCATCAATTTTACCATTGTGGTTCTTGTCAATCTTCTTTTGACCACCTTTCAATTCTTCACCAACCATAATTTGGCAAGCAATTTCGGCTACATCTCTGAGTTTTTTATTTTCAAATTCCATGGTTTTTCCTTTTTGTTATTAATTTATACTAATTCTTTAATTGTAAATGCAAACCAAACATCTAATTTAGTAGCATTATCTACTCTTTTCATACACAAAGTAAACATATTTGGTGTTGATCCGCCTTTCATTGTTGCGGGACCCTCATCACCAGAAGCATTTTTACCAATTATAATTCCACTATGTCGCATTATAGAACTATTTTTTGTAAATGTATTACCTTGATTTGAACTATATTGGTCCTCATAAACACGATATTGACATTTTGTTCCTACTGAAGTCCATGAAGGAATAGCTGCGCCACTAATAGTAATTTCACCTTCATACCATTCATACACAATTGTGCTTTGATTTGCATTATTGTTGCCAATTTCATATTCCATTATTTCAGCTAAATCTGTTATACTTGTTGCAGTATTAGACACTCTTACGCTAACAACAGGTCTCATTGTATTGTCCATAGTCCAACCACGACTTGTGTGGTCAGCATGATTGTTAAATGAAAATAAGTTGCCTGCAGGCGCTTGTGCAATTACAGTTATAATGTTTGAAAGTGTTACTGGTAGTGAAGTTCCTGAAATATTAACATTCCCAAACTCTGTTACATGAGTGTGAACAGGATTTGATGGTGAACTTGACACATTGACTGTCGTAGGTATTGCAATATTGCCATTGATAGTGATAGTATCAGATCCAATAGAAACTGGTAGTGGATTTGTGTTTGATATCAAATATCCAGCCGGGCCGTTAGCCAACATCATTACTTCAAAATGATTGGAGATTTTTTGGTCGTAAGAACCAGTTTCTACTTTAAACTGTGCCACTTAGCAGTTCCACTTTCTTAGTGCTTTATTGATTCTGCTATCTGGATCCCTTGCGGTTTTAGCAGATGTCAGTTTTGCTTTCATTCCAGACATCCTAGAACAAAATGATTTTCTACGATTTGCTGACTTAGAACCTGGCTTCAACTTAGATGGCTTTGTTGTAACTGCCATCGAAAGATGTGAGCCTGGATGCTCACTTCGATATGATTGAATGCCTTTACGGTTTAAGCCACCTGCAGGATTTTTACCTTCTTTGCGAGTCCATGCTGGAGACTCTGCCATGAATTCTTTTAGTGTTTTCATAGTGCGTAGTTTCTTTTTCTTAGTGAGTAAAGGCTAATACCTTTTTTCTTTAACTCATCTTCTTTTTGGTCACCGATAGAAGCGGTAGTTTCATCACCTTGCATTTCAGTAACAGAAATCTTCCGCTTCTTAATTTTCTCACCCATGTCACGGCCAATGGATTCTCCGCCAGCTGCCATAGACATACCTGGCTCAATACCCATATCAATTGCTTCTTTTACTTCGCTTTCTTTTTTGGAACGGATTTGACTGATGGTGATTTTGGCTTTCTTGTTGTTGCCTTCTTCACTTTTGGCCTTGTTGGAGTAACCACTGGTGTGTCCGCTACTGGAAACTCCGGTAGTTTCGCAGCTGCAATCTTCGGTGATATCTGAATTGGTTCTTCCACTTTCACTTCTTTTGGTTTGAGTTTCAATAAATTTAATAGTGCCTTTAACATCTTCATTCTCCTTAATTTTAATTACATATCCATTGCCCATTTTGTGGACCACGCCGCCATTAATATGAGCTTCTTTTGCAGCAGAACGGCGAAGCATATATTTTCTTACTTTACCATTCGTATCTTTTAATAGGTGTTTATTGTTCACCTCATGGGATTCTTTATTTAAATGCTTTTCTAATCTATCTATCGCACTTGTAGAATTACCTGCATTGGCCTTTCTTTGTGCCTCAATTTCATTATGTTTTCTTTCTCTTTCAGCAGCTGCAGCACGAAACTTATCTAATGCTGTTGGTTTAGTTGCTTCGGTCAGTAGTTCTTCTTTAACCATGCCTTTGCCTAATGTTAGCCAATGATATGCAGCTGCATTTGAAAAGTTACTATCTTCTGATTCTTCGACTTCTTCTGCTTCTTCATTTGATGTCAGTAGTTTAACTGCTTTTGCAGCTTCTTCAGCAGTATCAGCTTTAATTGTAATTGTGACTGCTTCTTTTAGAAAATTTTCAAATTCTTCATTGACTTTTTTAACTTGTTGAATAGATGGTTTTGATTCTTTGATATCAACCACCTTTTGTAGTTTGTCATGGACTGAGCGATAGGTAACTTTACCATCTGTACCGTATCTTCCAAAACCATAATATTGTAAACCAAGTTTTCTTGCTTCTTCAGCTGCACCAGAATCAGGATGTGGCATAGAGTCAGTTTTTGTATTTACAGGCAGTTCATCTTTTTTCTGTAATTCAGTAGCAACCCAAGCTTTTGCTTGTTCTGATTTTGGTGGTTGCTTCATATACTTTTGAACACCTTTATAGATGTTTAATAATTCTTCTTTTTTGGCCTTAACAATTTCAGGATGTGCAGAGCGTAAATCTTCCGAATTATCAAACTCAACATACTTGTCACCAAACATTTTTGCTAATTCAGCACGAGCATTTTGTACCGCATCCCATTTCTGTTTACGGATGGTTTCAGGTACTGTTCTTCCACCCCTTTGGCCTCTTTCAACATTTCGTGAAGCAGAAACCTCATCTCTTGTATTGACCATAATTAAAGCAGTATCGTAACCCAATTCTTCAAGGCGGCCTTTGATTGCTTTAACCTTTTCAGGATCATCACCTGTGCCATTGACAATAATACCATTACGACCATGTAATGCCAATCTTTGGCGTAACTCGGTCATATTTTTTGCTTTACCACGAACAACATCACGTTCAATTTTTTCAGATGCAGGCATTGTTTTGTTTAGACCTTTTTTATCCATTAAAAACTCTAATGCTTTATCTGAATTAATCTCAGTCATGCCATGGCCAGCAAGTGTATTGTCTAACACATAGTCTTTACCAGAACCAGGACCACCTGCTAAAAATACTGCTTTGAAAATGCCTTTATCATGCACACCTTCAATTAATAATTCTTCAAACTCTAAATCTATTTCTGAACCTTCTTTGATACCCATACCTTTACGGACATCGTGCATTAATTCTTTTGCGTGGTGCTCAGGCACATGACTAGGAATACCTTTTTTAAATTCTTTAAAGTTGCTTGTTGAAGCATGGCCTCTCATTTTGGAGGCTGACATTCCTTCTGTGCCTTCAGCATCAGGATCTCTTTCACCAGAAGAATGAACAGTAATCTTTTTAAAATTGAATAATGCACCTTCGTGTTTTCCATTATACTGTGCCAACTTTTTCTTATATTCTTCTGTGCGGTCAGAACCGGCAACCATGTGCAAGTGCGTTACACCTTGTTTGTATAATTTAGCGGCATGATGTAGAAAAGTTGGATGTTCCGAATCTGAAGTGGACAGATTGGTGTTTGGGAAGAAACGCTTTGCGTGTTTCAGTTTGTCTTTAGCGGAGAGAGGATTCTTTTTAGCATCTTGCGAATGAGATAATACTACATGATGAGAAGCATTGTGGGCAGCTGCAACCTCTTTGACCTTGTCGACCAATTTCAAATGTCCGGTTGTAGGAGGATTTACACGACCAAAAGCTAAAACTGCGTGTTTTTCTTTTTCTTCTACAACCAAAAAATCTTTAAATCTCATAGATATTTACCTGTAAATCCGTTACAAGATTTTCTTTTTCCACGCAAAACAGTTTTAAAATTCTGATAATTTAAATTATTTAGGTTACAAAATTCAGCAATGTTTTTTATCATTTCTTGTGATCCATTTGGATACTTTACAATAGCTGTTTTTGAACATAATGATTTGTTTCTTTGTATCAAATAATCTCTGTTGAACTTGTTTCCACCAAAAGCAGTTTTCTTTCTTAATTCATATTCTTCAGGAGTTATATTATTCCAATACTTTTTTGAAGCCAAACCGGATTTTAGAGAGTGTTCTTTTTTCTTTTCTTCTGATAGAAAAGACACAATATTTCCTCCAGTAGCTAATTTTTTTTCATTATAGTATTTTACAGTTAACTCGTTTGGTTGAATAAGATTTAACCAATTTTGTTCTTTTTTTAACAATTCTTTTGGTGTAATATTGTCATAAAACTCCAAAATTCTTCGTTTAAAAGTTTCAGGCCTGTTTTTTTGAGCGGATTGAAAACGATGGTTACTTCCTGTATAGCCATCATTAGGTAGTCCAGAATGGCTACCAAGGTAGAATTTCTTGCGTTTTTTGTCGTACCAAAGGTACACGAATCCAGGTTTCATTCTCCGCCTCTGCAGCGTTATAATTATTAAACTTACAGTCTATTTATATAAATTTAGGTTCTATATGTGTCAGCAGAAGTCTTGGAACTAGACCTTTTTTTAATCAACTCTAAGATGGATAGGTCATTTGCCTGTTCTCCATGTGGTGCAAACATGGCTCTATCGTGTTTCTCTGCTTGTTCTCTTGCTTCTGAAAGATAGTAGATATTCAATGATTTACGATATACATTATCAGGACATTGGAGTTCTGTTGGTAAACCATGCCATGAATTGTCTGTGGTGTCAAATAAAACGGCACGATTAAACTTGTTATATAATTTGGTTACACATTCTTTTGGTAGATTCTTTTCTTCATTGTGTGACCAGAATTCTAAACCACCATTCCATTCTTCTTGCCATTCTGGTGTCATGTAGATAATGATATTGATTCGTCTTTCTTTGCCTAGTTTAGGGTGAATAGAATAGTCTTTGTGCATATTCAATTTACCACCACGAGCGGTCATATGCCAACCACCACCGTGCATACCATAATCAGCTTCTAAATTATCAATACCAGTAATTCTACGGACTTTGTCCACAAACTCTGGTGTATTCATCAACGAAAAGGCCTTGTATGTTTCTTTAGGAAACAAGTCCCAATTAGGTGTCAGTTTTTTGTTCTCAATTGAATTTTTATACACAGACCAAATGTTTGGGTCATTAAAATCAGGAAATTCAGAAGATAACTTCAATGCTGTTTCATCATCAAAGAAATTGTCAATCACCACATGGCGAAAAGGTTTGCCTTCGTTATATTCTTTATTGAGTTTTTCGTAGTCAAATTCATTAATCATAACGGATACTTTTTAACGGTAACATTAGGGTTTAAAATGTTGTGCAAGGAGAATAATCTTTCTGTAACAAAAGGAAAGTTTGGCACAAAATGGCCATTATACATTCCACCTTTCTTGTATATGTAGTCGTTCATAGCCTCATCTTCGTGTATGAGTTTTAGACATAGGTCAAGAAAAGACAGGTAATTTTTCCAAAACTTATCATTTCCAACAAAATAATTACAAGTTGCAAATTCTTCTGGCGTGTATTGATATTCTTCTACTTTAGTTTCTATACCTAATTTTGGAAATAATTTATTGCAAAAGTCATTCATGCCTGGACACCAGACATTACCTTGTGTCCAAATATTTACAAATTGGTGTGGTAGTTCAGGAAATGGGTCTATATGATATACATCATAGCCAGGATTATCCAACATCCATTGAGTAAATGTTGCAGCTGGTGTGTTTGTCTTTGTCATCCATAACCAAGACATTAGACCCCAATAGGCATCGGTGTCTTTATGTTCTTCATATAATTTTTGCCACATTGGATATTCTCGCAAATGTGGAGTAGGATTATTTGTATTGTCAAAAGGCAAAAATACCGGATCTAATTTTGGTAATTGTGCCTCATCATAGTATGCTTGATAGATTTGTAGATTCATCGAACCATATCTTCAATAATGGCCTCCAAATCGTATTTTGGATCATACCCAAGCGATTTAAGTTTATCGCTGAGCATCCACATACTACGAACTTGGACAGTCTTGTGGAACTGCGGAATTTCAATTGAATTTAATTTGCCTTCACCACCAATTAACTCTTTGGCATATTCAATCATATCTTTAAACAACATAGGTTTGCCATTGCCTACATTATAGATGGTATTAACTTCGCCTTTATCCATAATAATTTTAATTGCCCTAGCGGCATCACTCACATGAATATAATCTCGATAAAGATTGCCACCATCATATACATTTACATCACGACCAGCCTTTAATTCGTTAATCATATGTTGAAGTGCGTTCTTTTGTGGTGAGGCTTTCTTATCGCCACTACCTGCAACATTGGCAAGACGGAGAATACGATACTTGATGCCAAAAGTTTGACAATAAGAGATTAATAATTGCTCTGCACATCGTTTAGTGATTGAATAGAAACCATTTGGATAACAATTAGATTCTTCTGTTGCAGGCATC
>Ga0209499_1001211_pt1 | contig 18283 bp, 22 predicted proteins | sample C_130208_EF_Meta_FD_187306 | JGI IMG/M metagenome (GOLD analysis project Ga0209499, IMG submission 187306) | Freshwater microbial communities from Lake Croche, Canada to study carbon cycling - C_130208_EF_MetaG (SPAdes) (version 2) | ecosystem: Environmental > Aquatic > Freshwater > Lake...
AAATTAAAACCTTAATGGAGAAACATTTTTCTGATCATAAACTTGTTGAAGAAATAGCAAATGCTCTTTTACTCAAAAAACAAAACGAAAAACTAATTGCCAAATATGGTTCGTTAGAAGTAATAAATAAAAAATTATCAGAAATTTTATATAAAAAAATAGAGTTACTACATCAAATAGATTTAGATGATGTAAAATATGGTACCAAAAATGATATGGAATTTGATATAAAATATTTTAATGATGAATAAAAAATTGAAAAAAAATAAACTTTATTTAATTTATAATATGTATGACTGAAAATAATAAAGAAGAACCAAGTCAACAAATGTATAATGAAGCTGTTAAATTAGCTCCAATGTCTATTGTTGATGTACCAGAGAAATTTCAAAATAAAGAATTATGGGATATTATTATGGATATGGATTTGGGTGTATGTGCTTATTTACTCACCAGATTACCATCAACTAGTTTATCAACAGATATGTGTGAACATTTTGTTGATATACAATGCAATTTAATTCAATATGTACCAAAAGAACTTATAACTATAAAAATGTGCGAGAATGCAATTAATCAATATGCATATACAATTAGATTTGTTCCAAATAATATTTTAACATTAAAAATGTGTCGAATAGCTGTCACTCAAGCTGTTGAAACATTTAAATATGTCCCATTAGAATATAGAACTGTTGAAATATGTGAAATTATTGTAAGAAAACACGGTTCATTTTTGAAATATGTTCCAGAAGAAAGTAAAACAGAACATATATGTCAAATCGCAATTAATAACTATGGTGGTGCACTTTTACATGTTCCCAAAAAATTATTATCAGAAGATATGTACAAAATTGTTATTAAAGAACATTGTCCAAATCTTTTCTTTGATCACGAAATTATAAAATCAAATGAAATGCATAATATACTTTTTGAAAAGTTTGAATTTCCAAAAAATGTTGATAATAATGTTAAAAATAAAATAAGTTCTTTATACGATGGACAATTTGAAGATAAAGAAAATTCATTGGTATTTAGACTCAGTTTTAGCAAAGAATCTAAAAGTATTAATGAAGATAATCTTAATAAAAAGAGAAAACTTATTTAATTTATTTTTATCTAAAATAATTTAATGGGTAATATATTACAAAAACAAATAGTTAATGTAATGACTGTTAATGATTTAGTAAATTATACTACAAAAGAACAAATATCTAAATTAGATAAAAATCATATAGTTGTACCAATGAATGGGTATTATATTTCTGATATTAAATCTAATGATATAATCACTACTACTGGTTTTATTGATTGTGTAGTTTTTATTTTATATAATCCAAGATATGGTAGATACTTTGGACATTTTTTAAAATTTAATGATTTCTTTGAAGATTTTTCAAATGCTTGTGAATTTTTAACTAATAAAAAAATAAGTGAATCAGATTGCGCTGAAGCATCTAAATATGAAAAAGTATGTATTATTGATACATTAAAAATTTATAAGTCTTTACCTGAATGGACAAATCAAAGTGATACAATAGCATATATATATAATCAAGGAGAATCATATAAAACAATTAGTCGATTTTTACAATTACTTAAAGTTGGTTTTAAGGGACAAATTAATTTATTTATTAAAGATGCACCATCAGATGAAATAGAATATATTAAAAAAATAAAAAACATTACTACTAATATTATAACTAATTCTGATAGTTTTGTGATGACTAATATTTTAGGTATATTACCAAATGGCGAGATATTCAAACTACATAGAGATAGTTTAGAAAATTATTTACCTAAATTGTATAATTTCTATAAATCAATTACAATAAATAGAATTACTTCTAATATTAAGAATAATAAAAGGTGTATTGCTAATTTTTACATAAATTTGAATCATTATGAAACAAATAAAACTGAATACGAAAGAATTGAGAAAATAAATAACTATCCTATTAAAGATGGATATACTCCCTATTTATTAGCATTAAATGAATTTTTATCTAAAAAAAATTGAAAATTATATTATTATAAATAATTATAATATAGTATGCAACTTAACATTAAGACTTTATCCAATAAAATTATTACAGTTCTTGTTAATAGCAATGAATCTGTATTATTTTTGAAATCTAAAATTCAAGACGTAGAAGGAATACATCCAGATGTTCAATATCTATTTTTTAATAATGAAAAATTAGATGATAATAATAATCTCATTGATTATAAAATCAATGATAATTCTACTATTTACCTGTCTTTAAATTCGGAAAAATTAGTTTACAATTAATTTATCTGAATAAATCCAATTCTTTTAATCTATATATAAAAAATTGAATAAATATTAATTTATATCATTTATACTTTATGAGTATGTATAATAATTTTGGAACTATTATTAATTCTCAATTAAGTATTGGTACTCTATATCGACTTAAATTCCCAAGAAGTTCTGTATCAGTTGTAGCTAAGTTATTAGCTAAATATGATACAACTATGCCGCATCAAGTATTATATAGTTTTAAAGATATGTATGGAAATAATGTTGATTTCACAAATGGTGTGTTTAAAAATATGAATGTTACAGAATTTGTTGAACCACCTCCTGTAATTAAAAGAATTGATACACCGCCTGTTAATTTTTTACCAGTAGGATTACAATATGATAATAAAAGTTTTGTACCAGAAGTAATTTCAATTGAAACATATATTGGTAATAATGATGATTCTTATGTTGGACTAAATAATGATTCACTAAACTTACCAATTGGACTAAATAAAGATTCACTAAATTTACCAATTGGACTAAATATCAATTCTCAAGACGACGAAGATGATTTGTACCATTAAACATCTATTTGTTTTTCATTTATTGTGATAGTATCTTGTAAATCTTCATTTGTTTTAATTTTTCCCAAATTATTATATAATACTAATTTGATTTCCTCTTTTTTGATACCTTTTAATTCATCTTCTTCATTGTTCATTCTTTCGATGAATCGCTTGATTTTTTCTGATTTTTTGGAATCTAAAGTAGGACCAATTTCTTCAAAAAATTTTTCAATATCATACATCCTAGCATCAATTAAATCATTTAATAATTCATTTTTATTAACAGCAATAAAGTTATTCATTTTTTCATCATAACGATATGCAATTGTATTTTGAAGATTAGTAACATAAACATTCATAAATTTTTTATATTTACCAGATATATGTACAAGTTCAACTAAATCATTAATACCCATTACTTGACGATTTAATATACCCATTTTTTCTTTACTTGATAGAATATCACTCAAATTTTCACGTCCTAATTGAACAATGATGTTGTTATTAATAATACCATTGTTTGTATTATTTAATTGTTTATTTATTTTTGTTAATGTTTTTGGATGCACTTTCAATGCTTGTTGAAGCATATCCTTTAATCTTTCCATTTCCTTTTTATATTCTAACATTTCTTTTTTAATTTCTTCTATATCTTCTATTTTATTTTGTTTTTCTTTAATTACTTCACAAGTTTTTTCATGTCTCCATCTATTTTGTTTAAAAGTAAATTCTTTATCACAATTCTTGCATTTTAATACATCTACATTTTGCGTGGGTGTTAAATGATTACTTTTTTGATTACTCATAAGATTACTATGATTATCTATATCGTCATTTAAATTTTTATGTTTTAAAGCATCGTGTCTCCATAGACTTTTATATGATGAATAAGTTTTAGTACATTTTTTACATTTATATTCTATACTCATTATTTTATATATATATAATAATATATATTTATTCTTAAATGTTTTTTATTATATCTACATAAATAAGTAATCATGGGTATACCCATATTTCATGGGAGAGAGAGAGGAAATATAATAAAAAAGTTATTAGAATTTAGATTTGTATAATAGAATATTTTATATAAAATATATTATTATAATGGGATGTTGGGATGTATTTTGTTTTATATGTGGTAATCCTTGTCACTCGATGATAGTTGATTATGAATATTTAAATGAAGAGATTAAATCATCATATTCAAAATATAATAAAGATTTAATAAAAAAATTACAAACAAGAAAAAATATAGTTAATGAGCTTAAAGATTTATCAAAAGAAGTAAAATGGATGGATAAATGTTCAATGTTATTAGAGAATGATAAAGTAATACATGGTGTAAAAGAAATTAACGGTAATGTAACTTTTTGTAAAAATAGTAAATGTTACGAACATATATCATTTAGTCTTGATAATTATGATAAAATACCAAATGGGTTTTTTATTCATACGGATTGTTGGAAATATATTAAAAATAATTATAACATTAGCTTAAAATTTAGTCATTTACCACCAACTTCTATTACATATACAAAAACATTTAAGATAGATTACGGAGATATTGAAAAATATTGGGAACAATATTTTAATTTTCCTGAAGTAGTTTTCGATAATAAGAAATATTTGTGTTCAAGTCCATTGAAGAATGATAAGAATATTTCACAAATAAAAAAGACTATTAGTAAATTAAAACTTAAAAATGAACCTGAAAGAAAAGGACCAATGATTAGTGCAACATTTTATAAAGAAGGTGATATCAAAATAGGTAATAATAAGAGATTTTGGATTATTAAGGGAAATAAATGGGTTGAAATTAATGAGAAACCAATTAAGATGAAAATTAAAGTTGATTTAAAAGAATTAGATAAAAAGCAAAAAAAATTTGTAGAAAATATTCCATATATTGGACGATGTAATACAGAACCAATTTTTTTGATTGCAGTTAAAACTACACAATCTAATGTAAAACCAAAAAGAGTTTCTAAGAAAGTAGGACCAGTTTATTTACTTAGTAGTAATATAGAACTTGAAATAATTTTATTAGAATCATTCAAAGATAAATTAATTTTAAAATAAAACGATACCTTTAATTTAAATTTTTAATAAACAAATTATATTATTTACTCTTAATATTGTTATGTTTTATTTTTGCTTTCTCATATAAATACATTTTTATTAGTTCGACTACTGCAACACTACGATGATGTCCTGCAGTACAGAAAATCCCAATTTTTTTTGCATCATTTGTTTCAATATAATTTACAATTCGTGTTATTACTTCACTAAATCCACTACCCGCTTCGGTACATTTTTTAATAATTTTATCAGTTCCTCGTAAATGATGCATACCAGGTACACGTTTTGAATTTGTAAGTCTAGCATCAAATGTTTTAATTTTATCTCTTTGTTCAATAATTTTTGGTTTAGTATGTTTTTCACCAAATGAAAATATTTCAATTTGCCTACCAATTATGTCTGGATTTTTTTTAATAAGACTTTTATATAACTCTGTATGTCTACTCTTATAATCACTATCTTTATCTTCATATTTATCTTCATCTTCTTCTAAATATTCTCCGTCAAAATCACCAAATTCATTTGAAATAAACATATCAATTACATAAGGAGGAATTTCATTGTATGGTAAATCTTTACATTCTCTAATAATTTTTTCTAATTGAGAATCGTAGTCTTTTACATTATCAGTTACTTTAATAGTATTATCTGCATATATTTCAAAACATATTACTACTTGATTAGTTTTGTCTATTTTATTTAGATAGGTGAAATGTACATACCTATCTTCAATTATATATAGATTCTTAGATAGAAATTTTTTATACATACATTCTTGTATAGCTTCTAGAGCATTAGTATTATTAATATCAGATGATGTAGTAGTTGATATTGACATTAAAATTGATTGAATATTAATTAATCTATTTTAAATTCAATTTTTTTTATAAAAAAATTAATAATCTTCATAATCATCACTGAATTTGCATTCTAATTCTTCATAATCTTCAGGCTTATCTTTTTCAACAGATATTATATCTCTAGCCCAAATACCGATTAAATTTTCTTTAGGTCCGTGATAATCCCCTCCACCTCTACCATTACCTTCAGCAGTTAATAATGGTAATGGATGATAAACTTTTTCTTTTTTCTTATCAACATATTGCTTCTTAGTATGATTAATTATATATTGATATTCTTTTGTAGATTTTACTTGAACAGCAAAAGTTTTATCATTTAACTCTTCAACAATATGATATAAATTCTTATCCATATTTTTCTCGTTATCTGCATAATCACCGGCCCAAACAACCCTTGATTTGTAAAACATACCTTCTTTAGTGAGGAAAAATTCAAATGTATTTACAAAAGGATTTTCCATATAAGAGTGTTCAGTTAATTTACTTCCAGAACCATAAAAGGCTTCCAAAAAAAATCTGATTATTTCTTCAGTATTTACTTGTTCTTCACCTAATATTATTGCTTTGTAATATTGTCCCATTTTATTAATATATATTAGTATATATTTATAATATTTTATAAAACAATTTTTTTATAAACCAAATATTTTACAATAGAAACTAATCAGAATCGTCCTCATAAAAAGCATCATTGACATTACTCTGAAACTCCTTATTCTCATCCTTCTGAATCTTCTTCTTCTTGTCCCTGAACATACAACCACAGTGAAAGATACTACAGTGATTATGAGAATACTTGTGCTTAATCCTCTTACCAGTAATGATGACCTTAGTACCATACTTGTTCACAGAATTAGGAATCTTATCATCCCAAATAGTATACTCCTCATCATTTTTGTAATAATTCTCATGTTTGAAATTACTCTTCTTAGGACCAGAAAGAAAAGTATTGCCAGTGTAATAATTCATCCCGTTATAAGAAACACCCTTATAATTCTTCTTAATTGGCTCAAAAGCAGTATCAGAATCGTAATCGTTGTAGTTAGAAAACATAACAAATATAAGTTCTCATAAATAGTTTTTTTTTCAATTTTTTTATTGATATTGCTTTTTTATTGATATTGCTTATATGTCATATCAACATTAAATATATTCTTTAATACAATGACAATTTCTTCAATATCGTGTTGAGAATAAATAGAAAAAATAACAATTTGTTTATACATATCACGTAAATATAACCAACTACAGTTATAATTTTCTAATTTATTCTTTACTTTTTCATCATCCCAATCAATAACACCGTGTATTTCAATTTCATAGTTTATATACCAACCCATATTATAAATATATATTAATATATATTTAAAATAAAACAATTTTTTTTACATATAGACAATCTTCATTGTCTCGTTATAACTATTAGCAATCTTACTCTTAGCTGTATGATTTGTCATCCAAAGATTCATATTCCAACACTTCTCAAGCTCACTCTCGGTAAAGGTAATATTATTATAGTACACTAGCATCTTCATTGGTTTCTTTCGGTTTGAATACTTCTCAAAGAAATCATCCTTTGAGTCCATAATATCGTAAATCAATCCATCTTCAAAACCTACAACAATGATATTTGTCGTGACCTTATTAAGTAGAGGATTGGCCAGAGTAGAGACATAACCTGGCATAAAGTCACCAACACCATTGGGAGGTGTTAGATGCTTCAACTCACGACGAGCAATAGTATTCTTCTGCAAGTCGTTAATCAAAGAAATGTTCATATTTGCACACTTTTCGACCTCATCCTGAGTAAACGTAATGGTCTTGTTGTAATATGCAACCATCTTTGTTGGCTTTTTACGGCTAGAAAGCTTCTCAATAAAAATCTCCTTGGTATCAAAAATAAAATGAATAATACCGTTGTTAATATTTATAACAAAGATATTCCCCTTGATTAGGTTGAACAACGGTGACGCTAAAGTTGACGCATATCCGTTTGAATTTGCAATACCAATACCGGCATTGACAATGAGCAAATACATGTTTTGTAGGTTAGTAATAGAAGACATAATAAATTTAATAGGTTATTTAAATAGATATATTTTCAATTTTTTATTAAAACTAAAAAAATATCTAAATTATTCTAATGTTAACTTGGATAAGGAATAATCCTCTTCAAACAACAGCAAATGTATCACTTGGTTTATTTGTTATTTTTGTTATACTTGCTATAATATCTTCTTTTAAAGTAGCTGATGCAAAAAAAGCTGGTAAAGAAGCAGATAAAGGTTGGGTTGGAATAAACACTGCTGCCTACGTAATGTTAGCAATAATTGCTTTTATATTTATGATGTGGGCTTGTTCTCAAAGTAGTTTTAGTTGTTTAGCTATCTTTCTATTATTTAATAATAGATAAATTAATTTTTAGTTATTATAAATTAATACTTCTTTCGTTTCAGCACCTGGATTTTTACTATTAATTTGACGCTTACAATCTACAATACCACAATTAAAATCTTTCAAACTATCTTTAATAAAAGATGTATTTGAATTAGATAATAAAAACTTTGATTTTTTTGTATTTATGAATTTACATAATTCTATTAATTTTTCGTGTTGGTCTTTATTAAAATCATTACTTGTATAACTTGTAAATGATGTTTCATTTTCTGGATAATATGGTGGGTCTAAGTAAACAAATGTTTTCTTATCATATTTAATTTTATCCTTCAAATCGTAAAAATTAGTAATAGTAAATTTTACATCGTATTTTTTTAATAATTCATTAATTTTTAATAAATTATTTTCATCAAACATAGATACATTTTTATTATTACCATATGGTACATTAAATATACCATCTGAATTTTCTCTATATACACCACGAAAACAAGTCTTGTTAAGAAAAATAAATAATGCTGATTTAGATGTTAATTTAGTTGAATCTGATTTTTTCAATGCATTAAACTTATTCCTGTAGAAATAATATACGTGTTCTCGTCCAGCTTTAATTGCTTCATCAATAGTATCCATAACTTTTATTTTTTTCCTACCAACTTTTTCTTCTTTTTCAACATCCGCTTTTTCATAATTTTCTTTCAATTCTTTTAGTTTCTTTATTAACTTTTTACATTTACCTTTAATACTTGAATATAAATCTATTAAATCTTTGTTTATATCACTGATGTTTACACTATCAACCTTTATTTCTTTCTTTTCTATTTTATTTAACAAATTAAATAATACTGAACCACCGCCAATAAATGGTTCATAATAATTGGAAATCTCTTTTGGAAATTTACTAAATACTTGGTCCATCAATTGGGTTTTCCCACCAACCCATTTTATAAATGGATAAATATCAGACATTAGTTATATATTTAATTAATGTTTTAAAGTAAATTTAATTACAATTTTTATTAAAAATTGAATGAATCTTGTTATAAAAATAATTATAATATATTTAAATAATGAGTAATGAAATTTTATCATTAACTGATAAAATGAAAAATATTAATATATCTGATACTAAAGTAATAAAAACAAAAACAAAAAAAATAGAAGATAAAGATATATGGAATCACATTCTTACTGAGCGTAAATATGATAAACAAACCAGTTTTATAATAACAGCAGATGATATTAAGAATTGTAAAAAAAGCTGGAAAGGTAAAGCTTGTCAATTTGAACCACGATTACTTTGTTATCAAACAAGTTTAAGTCAACGACCAGAAATATTTAAAAAGAAAGGGTTATATATATTACCTATTAAAAATGGAACATATATGATAACAACAAATAATATTTTTAAGACATTAGATTATAAAATAGATGAAAAAGATATAATAACTATAAATAAAGACAAATCATCATTAATACTTTCTATAGGTAATAGTGAAACGTCTCTTATTGATAATTTAAGATATTCTGGTATTTTTGAAAGAGAAGAAATATTAGGTGAACCAATTACTCACGGTCCTATGTTAAATGGTAGACATAGATGTAGTATGAAAATAAAATTAGGAAAAGATGATGTTGATATAGAAGGTGTTCAATATGAAACAGATTCTTGTTTTGAATCAAAAAATAAAATTTTAATAATAGAAGGTAAAAGTTCTGGTAAAAAAATATGCTCATTTAATATTCGGCAATTATATTTTCCATTTAGAGTAATTGAAGATATAAATAAAAATAAGAAAGAAATTATATCATTATTCATTCATAGTTTAGATGGTAATATTCATATTTGGAAATATACTTTTCCCGAAGTGAACAGATTAGATAATATAAAATTATTAGGACATTATGTTTATAAATTTAAAGGGGATTAATTTAATTATAATAATATCTAATAAATATTAATAAATGCAAGATTATATTGATAATCTTACTTTTGCAAGAACATTTATTACAAATGATAATTATAATATTTCAGAAGTTGTTAATACATCTTCAAAAAAATTAATCTATTTTTTTAGTTACTATTTTAAAGATTATGCATTAAATAAATTTAATAAAGGGTCTGACTTTATAGATTGGGTATTTGTTGCTCATAAAGATAATAAAATTATTGGTGCAATAAAAGGAGAGATTTTAATGAATGTATTACATATTGATTTATTAATGATAATACCAGAATATAGAAAACTTGGAATAGGTTCTAAATTATATAATTTGGCAATAGATCATGGAATAAAAGAAAAATGTACAATGGCAACAGTAGAAACATTTGATTTTCAAGCACCAGAATATTGGAAGAATAAAGGTTTCAAACTTGATTTTTCACGTTCTGGTTACGATAATCATTCGTTACATTTTTTTAGTATGATGTTAACATCTTAAAAATTAAAATTAAAAAAAAATTAACATCTTATAAATAATATTTATTCATAAGATATTATATTATGTCCAATAATAAAAAAATTAATTATTTTTTATCTAAAATCAATATTATAAAATCTATTAGAAAACCCAATATTATGAAACCAATTATAAAACCTAATATTAGAAAACCTATTTAAAATAATAAATAATATATTAATCTATTTCAATGTCTCTACTGCTACTATTTAAAATATTAATTTTTTCTAATACTTTATTATATTTTCTATTTTCTGTAACATATACATTATACATATTCAATACAATTATTGGATGTTTTATTACAGTTTCTATATTTTCATAATCATATAATATTTTTTTAATTACATTACCCATACGTAATGATTCATAATTTATTTGACCAGCTAAACCATTAACAAGAGCATAAGCTTTAAATAGGTCATTTAAATCTGGTATTGTAATTGGTATGTTTACATTTGATTTTGCACAAAATTGATTTATCATATTCATTACTTCAGTAAATGAAACAATATCATTTGATGGATTAAAATCACAATCATATGCAGGTAAAGGTTCAGTATAGTCGTTTTCTTCTTTTATTTCACTCTTTTCTTTTATATTATTATGAATATCAACTAAATCATATAATGAATCTAATGATGTTTTTTGTGTAACGTTTTCTTTACTTACATTATTGGATGAGTTATTATTAGATGAATTATAACATTTAGCGTGTAATGATTTCTTTTCTTTAATTATAGTCTTTTTATCAGTTCCTTTTAATAAATTTTCATTATTTACACGTGTATCATTATTTATACAAGATTTTGTATAATCTTCGTACATTTTAGCATTTTTATTATATTTATAAATATTTTTTACTTTTATTTTTTTAATATTATTTTTAAAAATTTTCATTATTTACACGTGTATCATTATTTATACAAGATTTTGTATAATCTTCGTACATTTTAGCATTTTTATTATATTTATAAATATTTTTTACTTTTATTTTTTTAAGATTATTTTTAAAAATTTTATATTCTTCTGATGATTTATCTATAATTGTAGATTTATTACTTTTTTTATTAAGAAGATCTACTAATGTCTCAAAAAGATTATCATAATTGTAAAATATAGATTGAATAATAATTTTAATTAATTGATTAATATCTGGGTCATCGTTAAAAATATCTAATGTACCAACTGCACCAAAATCTATTAATGTTATTTCGGCTTTTCTTACAGGTTCATCTGTAAAAGAAAAATATACATTACCTGCGTGAAGATCACCATGATAAAAACCACTTTTTATAATATTACTAAAAAATTTATATACAACTAAATCAAAACATCTATGTAAATATGCACGATATGGAGTATCAGTTGCTAATTTAGATTTACCTTCTGATTCTAATAATTTAGAAAGGGGAATTCCTTCTGCAATTGACATTGTTAATGCAAACCAACAGCTATCTACAATTATATTTTCTTTTACTTTTATTGTTGTAATACTTGCATTAATATTTACATCACTATATAATTCATTATAATTCATTGTATAAAGTTTATTTCCAAGATTAATATTTTCTATTTCGCTTTTAGATTGCATTTCTTTACCAGTAGAATATAACATATTATGAACAAAACGTTGTTCAAGTGTACCCATATCAAAAAATGTATTTAATTTTGAATATTCATAACAAGATTGCATAATAGATAATGGTTTAGCTATTTTAACTACAAATTTTTCCATTGTTATACTATGTTGTACAAAGAATACGTGACCAACGGATGCAGATGCATCATTTATTATTCTATATAATTCCCAATTCTTAACAATTTTACTGAGAATTAAGTTGTATTGTGATTCTGTCATTTTTGGATATGTTAATTTATCCAAGTTATATTTTTTTCTTTGTTCAACTGACATAAATGGACGAACTTGTTGTAAAATTTTTAAGATAAATGGTCCAGAATTAAGTAATAAATGTTTTGAAAAGAATTGAAATAATTCAGTTTTTGACATTGGAGGATTTTTCAAGAAATTTAGAAATAATGCACGTAAAATTTGCGCCCATATGATAGGATGTAATATTTCACTTGAATAATAATATTGAATTAAATCTACAAAGAAACATTTTAAAGGCCCAATGGATTCGGGTATCATTGATGATAATTCATTTTCAATAAAATTTGTATTTGATTGTTCGACTTTAGGCATTTCATATGATTGTGTTAAATTATTGCTTATTATATCAAGATTTTTATTAAAAAAATTTGTCATATTATTTTTATTAATTATTTCTAATATAGATTTTATTTCAGTAAAGTATGAACGTAACATTAAACTAAGTTGTTTCTTGTGTTCTACTGAATTTTTATCATAAGATGGAAATTCTGCTCTTATTTTAGACGATACAGTTAAAATAATAAAATCCCATAACCAACATGTGCTACGTGTTTTAATAAAATTACCCAAATTTAATATTGTATTCTTGATATTTGTATCAAAATAAATATCATCCGTCATAACTAAATCTACGATGTTATCAAACATTTGATTTACAATAGTTTCATTCTCTTGATTGTTTTCATCAAAAAATTTAATAAAATAAGATTTTAAATTATTAGTTACATCATCGATTGAATTAAATGAATTAGCTGATATATTATTTTTTTCAGAAAAATTTTTTATTGTATATAATTCCGAAATTGTTCTACAATTATCTTTATCAGAATTTACTTCATCTATAATTTTATTCCATTTTTTACTTAACATAGAATAATACATTTCATATGTAACATTTTGTTTAACACAAGAATAAGGATATTCAGCAGTAAGCATATTTTTTATAACTTCTTCATTAGTTTCGTCAATTGAATTTATTAATTTTTCTAATAAAAATTTAAAACTTTTTGTCATATGTATATATATATATATATTTAGAAAGTTAATAGTTTTAAAATAAATAATCTATTTAAGTTGATAATAATATTACTCTTTCTTTAATATTAACATTGGTAACACTACTACTTAATTTATTTCTTTTAAATGCTTGTTCTACTTTAATTCTTATTTCTTCATAGTATAATTTATTTTGTGATAATTCATTAAATAAATTAGTTTCCATATTATTTATATTTGCAACTAATACATAATCATATACTAATTTAGTTCTATCTAATTTATTATAATCATCAGCTGATAAATAGCCAAGTAATTTACCTAATTTAGCTTCAGTATCATATTCTATAGGATTAATAATTCTTTTTGATATCAATAATACATCACTACTATTTAATTGTAGTAGTTTATTAGAACCAGCATAATTATTTAAAATTAAACTAGGAAATAAATTATTAATATATTTTCTGATGTTAAATGTTTTCTTACACCAAAATAAAAAACATTCTCGAACATTTTCTTCAATTAAAATACAGTTTAATAATACTTCATATTCTAAACGTTTTTTCATAACAATTTGTTTAATTATTTAATCTTTTATAATTCAATTTTTAATTTTTTAATATAATTTAATATAATTATGCTTTTAACAACTATTACTATTTTTGAGGTTGTATATTTGTTTTATATGTATTTTATATTTGAAACAAGTTATAATTTTAGTTTAGCAATGTTTGATAAAAATATTCAAGATATGGGATATTTTTTTGTTCATAACACATCAAAATATGAGAATAAAATATGTGGATTTGGAAAATTAATGGCTATAATAGCTATTATTTTAGCATTTATTCGGTTAAATAGTAATTCAGTATTCACTTATAAAAATATAATATTTGATTTAATATGTTTAATTTTAGCATTATTGATGAATCTTAATGCATTCATATATATTTTACCTATTTTATTATGCGAATTTTATATAATATATAATAACTTATAATAATGGAAATTATAAAATTTAAAAATATTATATTAAATATACCAATAAGATATTATAATGATGTTATAAAAAATAGATTTATTAAAGATATTTATGAAACTCATGAATTATATTTTGTTAATAAATATTTTGATAAAAATGATTATGTTTTAGAACTTGGTTCTTGTCTTGGATTTATTTCTTTTACACTTGCTAAAATTGTAAAACACGTTATAAGTATTGAAGCAAATCCAGAATTAGAAAACTGTTTAATATCTTCGCAAAAAATGAATAATATTAATAATATTGATTTTCATAATTGTTTTATTTCAAATGATACTAAAAATATTAAATTTCAAACATATGATTTAATAACAGCTGGTTCAGGTAATAGACCTAAAGAAACTGCTGGTCCTATTCTTAATACTTTAAAAGAATACGAATTAACACCTAGAAATATAAAATCAATAAATAATATCAATAAAGTAAACTCTGTTATTTTAGATATAGAAGGTGGCGAGTTAAATTTTTTTATTGAAAATAAAGATTTATTTAAAAAATGTAATAAAATTTTAGCAGAATTTCATCAAAAATCAATGAATATACCAGATTTCGAAAAAAAATGTGTTAATATACTAAAATCATATGATTTTCTTTTATTAGAATCAAAAGGTGGTAATTTTTATTTTGAAAAGAAATCATTTATTAATTTGAAAGTAAAACCTCAATTAAAACCAATAAAAAAACCAGAAGTAAAAACAGAAGTAAAGCCAATAAAAAAACCAGAATTAAAACCAATTAAAAAACCAGAACAATCAAATCAATTAATAAATTTATTATTAAATAATGCAAATAAAAAACAACAATTAACAAAAAAATATTGATAATTCATCATTTTAATATTCATTTAAAATAGTAATGAAATCAATGAAAACTGATGTAATGGAATATATAAAGTATCATAATAATAATAATTTAATTGAATTATTTAAAGATAAAAAATTCAATCCAAATGACCATTTAAGAGGAACTAGTTTTATCCTAGCAAGTGTAATGTATAATAACTTTGATGCATTTAAAGAAATTATAAATCATTCTAATTTTGATATATCTATGGTTGGAAGTAATATGTTTATAATTAAAATTTTAGAAAAATATTCTCATTCAATTTCTGAAGAAAATAAGAAATTTTATGATGAATTAAAAAATGTAGGTAAATATGAAAATTATTTAATTGAAGGTCCTAAGAAGCCAATTGGAATTGATAGTAAAAATAGTATTATGTATCATTTACAAATAAATAATAATGAATTATTACAATGGATTAGTCATATAAAATTCGACCCAAATGGATTTTTACAATCTAAAAGTTTTATAGATCAAGCTGTAGAATTTGATAATTTTAAATCTTTTCAAAAAATAATCAATCACGAAAAATTTAATAGCGATGCTTTAAAATCAAGTGAATTCATACAATGGATTATTAAAAGAGTAAATGATTGTGATATTCCTGAAAATAGAAGATATTTAGAAGAATTATTTAAAATTAATTATAAAATTCCGAAGTATTTATTATTAAGTTTAAAAGTAGAATTATTTATGGAAATTTTTGATAATATGGATAAATCAGATGTAGATTCTATATCTATATTTTCAAAAACTTTAACTAATTGGGTAAATTTTGAATACGTTTTTAAATATCTTAAACAAACTTATAATTTAACACAAGAATATGTTGAAGATACTTTTTTGAAACATATTTATGAAAATGATTTAAGTAAATTTTTGGAAGTTATTAAAAATCAAGGTTACGATGTAACAATGATTAATAATATACCTGCACCAGAATATATATTATGTAAATATTTTAATTCGGAATATACATTAGGGAAAACTAAAAGTAATGCAGTACAATGTTTTGTATTTTTAGTTAATAATAATGTAACATATAATTCTGATTTATTAGAAAATATTTCTAATACTTTTAAAAATTATGATAGTGAATTGTTTAGTGAAATTTTAATTTGTAATAAGATTTTAACAATTGTAAATAATAGAGATTATATAAAAACACTTTTTCCTAATTTTAATATAAAAGAATCAAATATATTGTATAATATATTTTATTTGTTTTTTATGAAAGATATAAATTATAATTATAATAAGGGTAAATATATGGATAAAATTATTGATACTTGCATTGCAAATTTTAAATTAATTAATGCAAATGAATTTACTATAAAGATATCATTAAAATCAGCAAATGAAAATTTTAAATATTTACTAAATAAATATCCTATAAAAACTATTTAAAAAAGTTGAACAATAAACTTTTTTTTAATTTATATTTATCATAATGCTTACAAACCTATTTATTATATATATACTTGCCCTACAAGATAACAAGTATTTTATCACTGAATTATCTCAAAACAAAGGACAAATGATAGAGTCCTTTATTACAAATACAAATACAACTGATTTACATTCTTTTTTTGGAAAAGGAGCACATTGGTTAGAACTATATCCAATTATTAAAATTGATAATATTATTAAAAGAAAAATAAATTGTAATGAAATAGTCAAACATTATATGGCTAATTATGGTGCACATCAAGTTCGTGGTTGTGATTATACCGATGTTGCTTATAGTGAATATGATTTTAGAGAAATAGTAGATGATTTAAATAAAAATTATTTACGTGATAATTTGGAAGGTTTTGAACAACATAATACAGAACAGTATATTAATCAATGTTCTATTGAGAATGAGGATGAATGTTTTTAAATTAGTCCTTATAATTTTGATTTATAATTTTAAAACTGACACTTATATCATTACAATCTCTAATTACGATGCCTTCGCCGTAATTATTACCATATGTAATTGTATTTGCATAATCTTGAAATTTTTGAATTGTCCAAGAATCATCACATATTATTTTATCTAAAATAGGTACTATTTCAATTTCTAATTTATTACATATATTTTGCATTTCTTCTAAATTCATATATTTATTTGTATCCAAATTTTTTATATTAAATACATAAAATATATGTTTATCTAATTTCATTTGATTCCCGTTTATTTTAGGACCACAAAATTCACCCTGCAAACTGATGTTATTATCTAATAAAAGTTTATCTTTAATATTTCTCAAAAAATATTTATGCATAATATTATCTTCATTAATTATATGATTTCTTGAACACACTGTAAATTCATTATTATTTTTTATAATTGTAAGTGAAGAACCATCCATTTTTTTGCTAATGTATAGTTCTTTATTTAATATTCTATTTAATAAATAGTATTTGTTTTTTAAATGGTCTTCATTTGTTTTTGAAATGATATCTATTGGAAAATTTCCAATTATAGTATTATTATTAGTATTGTTAATTAATTCTTCTTTTTCATATTTTTGAACATCAAATAAATCTGTAACATCTATACCAATAACAGGTTCTAATTTATAAGAGTCAATTGAAATTAATAATCCTTGAGAATATACACCTCTAATTTTTTTTGTTATTATTCGAACTCTGTCATTTGGTTTTTTTAGATTTACCAAATGTGAAAAACATTTCATTTTTGGATTTATTGTAGTATCAATTTGTATATATATACATAAGTCACCTTCTTTGAACTCGTTTTTTTTTATGACTACTTTCCAACCTAATACTTCAGCCAATTCTACTTTATCGGCTCCATCGATTGGTTCGATTTTAATAATAGTTTGTATTGTTGCAAGATACATTATTATTATAAACTAAAAT
>Ga0209499_1001214_pt1 | contig 18249 bp, 20 predicted proteins | sample C_130208_EF_Meta_FD_187306 | JGI IMG/M metagenome (GOLD analysis project Ga0209499, IMG submission 187306) | Freshwater microbial communities from Lake Croche, Canada to study carbon cycling - C_130208_EF_MetaG (SPAdes) (version 2) | ecosystem: Environmental > Aquatic > Freshwater > Lake...
CCCATACTAAAGGTAAAAAAGAGAACCACTCGGGGGCAAAACGCACTTCTAATTTAGGTGAATCCTTGCTGCCAATTTGGCGAGCCAAACCCTCTGCCTCCGAAATATCACCACCGGCAGTTTTGCAGCTATTGAGGACCCGAAGATTACCATCCGACTTAGCGCTATAAACAGCCTTGGTATTGGAGACACATTTTTTCTGAAACCAGTTCGGGAATTTGGCAATCTCGTACCAAGTGCCGAGGTAACGAGAAACATCTAAAACCACTATGGTCTTCACTGCCTGATCGCCTTGCTGAGCCATGACTTGAGTAGACCCGAAGCAAATCAGCAGTAAGCCCAATAGAGCAATCCATAAATTGCGAGAGCGAGGAAACAGGGTCATGAGCAGAACATCCTTAAATGGTAGATCGCTTACTCAAAAGCTTGCGAATATAAGGAATCCTACAACATAAGAGCAGTAGCAAAACTACTGCATAGATTGTGACGGTATCAAAATCATTCTTGCCTGCCTTGTGCCACCAATAGTGGAGGATTGCAGTGCAGGCAGTGAGATAAATGAGTCGATGTAACATCGCCCAGCGACGAGCCAGCTTTCTTTGCGCCCAGTGGGTAGAGGTCAGCGCTAGTGGCAATAGCAAAACCAGGCTAATAAAGCCCATGGTAATAAAGGGCCGCTTCACTATATCTTTGAGCATTTCTACTAGATCAAAATCCTGATCTAGCCAAAGCCAAATGACAAAATGGAGTGATGCATAAAAGAAACTAAATAGGCCCAACATTCTGCGATACCGAATCCACGTCGTTGAATTCGTGAGTAGGCGTAATGGTGTCATCGCCAGCGACAAACACAAGAAGACTAGCGCCCACGTTCCCGTCGAGCGCGTAATGAACTCGATTGGATTCGCGCCCAAGCCATCGGTAAACCCTAACCAAATCAAACGATCTAGCGGGAGTAGTGCCAATAGGAAAATCAGTAACTTCATCCCACTTTACTTATCGTTTTGCATCAATAGAATTTCTTCAAATCCATCCCGGCATACATACTCGCAACTTGATCGCCATACCCATTAAACATTTGGGTTTTGATTTTGGGGGCAAAGGCACCTTTAGAGTCGCCGATCCGGCGCTCAGTCGCTTGACTCCAGCGAGGGTGATCAACCGAAGGATTTACATTGGAATAAAACCCATACTCACGCGCATCAAACTGGCTCCAGCTAGTCTTGGGCATTTCTTCTGTTACACGAATTTTTACAATCGACTTCGCACTCTTAAAGCCATACTTCCAGGGCACCACGATTCTGACCGGGGCGCCATTTTGGTTTGGCAGTGTCTCGCCGTAAAGACCAAAAGTGAGCAGTGTCAGGGGGTTCATGGCCTCATCCAAGCGTAGACCTTCGCGATAAGGCCACTCGATAATTTGACTCTTGAGACCCGGCATTTGCTTACGATCAGCTAAGGTAATAAATTCAACATACTTAGCAGAACCTAAAGGCTGCACTTGATTCAGCAATTTGGACAGAGAGTAACCATCCCAAGGAATGACCATCGACCAACCCTCAACGCAGCGCATACGATAAATACGCTCTTCCATCGGAGCAAGTTTAAGTAAAGCATCTATATCCAAGGTCATCGGCTTTTTAACCAAACCTTCAATCGTCACCGTCCATGGCCGAGTTTGCAAACTATGGGCATAAGCAGCGGGATCTGATTTATCCGTTCCAAACTCATAAAAGTTGTTATAGCCAGTGACGTACTGATAACTGGTTGATTCCTCTTTCAGAACAAAGTTTGGGTTTGGTGTAGCAATTAACTTTTGAGAATTGCCAGCAAGAGCCTCACGCGAAAACCAAGGAGCTAGCGCAAGGCCAAAGGCTCCAGCCGCAGCATTCTTAATTAAGTCTCGACGTCCCTCAAAGACTGCTTTAGGGGTAATTTCCTGGGAAAGCCGCTTTTGCTCATTTGTAGACATATCAAAGTCTCCTCAATGGATTCAATCTCATAGTGACAATAGGTCTTATTCTCCTATGCCTACCAATTTATTGCTGAACTACTGTACCGACCCAAAATGCGGACAAGAAAAAGGGTAAACCCAGCGGTTTACCCTTCTCGTGAAGCAGGTTGATCTTAAGCGGCTGATGCCGTTTTTAAGATGTTATTTAAGGTAGCACTTGGACACATCACTGCCACGAACTTGTCGTGATCAGGCATGTAGTAGCCACCAATATCGGCCGGTTTGCCTTGTACCGCTTTGAACTCAGCAACAATCTTTTGCTCGTTCTCAGTCAATGCTTTTGCAATCGGAGCAAAGTGGGCTTGCAATTCCTTATCTTCAGTTTGCGCAGCTAAAGCCTGAGCCCAGTACATCGCCAAGTAAAACTGGCTGCCGCGATTATCTAATTCGCCAGTCCGTGGTGATGGTGACTTATTGTTATCTAACAATGAGCCGGTAGCCTCATCTAAAGTGCGAGCTAAAATTTTGACTTTGGCATTACCAGTCTTATCACCAATATCCTCCAAAGAAACTGCTAGAGCCAAGAACTCGCCTAAGGAATCCCAGCGCAAATGATTTTCTTCGACCAGTTGTTGAACGTGCTTAGGAGCAGAACCACCCGCACCAGTTTCAAAGAGGCCGCCGCCAGCCATCAATGGAACGATAGATAACATCTTGGCGCTGGTACCGAGCTCCATAATTGGGAACAAGTCAGTGAGGTAATCGCGCAAAATGTTGCCAGTTACAGAGATCGTATCTTTGCCGCGAATGATGCGCTCTAAGGTGTAGCGCATTGCGCGAGTCTGCGACATGATCTGAATATCTACGCCTGTTAAGTCATGGTCTTTCAAATAGGTTTGCACCTTCTTGATCAATTCAGCTTCATGTGGACGATACTCATCTAGCCAGAACACGGCTGGAGTATGCGACAAGCGTGCGCGGTTTACGGCTAACTTCACCCAGTCACGAATCGGCGCATCTTTAACCTGACACATACGCCAGATGTCGCCCTCTTCCACATTCTGCTCCAGTAAGACTGTGCCATCATCCGCAACAATGCGAGCCACACCAGCCTCAGTGATTTCAAAGGTCTTGTCATGTGAGCCGTACTCTTCGGCCTGCTGAGCCATCAAGCCCACATTGGGTACTGTACCCATCGTTTTTGGATCGAAGTTACCGTGCGTCTTACAAAAGTTAATGATCTCTTGATAGATGCGAGCAAAAGTACTTTCTGGAATGACCGCTTTAGTGTCATGCAAACGACCATCAGCACCCCACATCTTGCCGCCTACACGAATCATTGCTGGCATCGATGCATCTACGATCACGTCACTTGGTGAATGGAGATTGGTAATGCCTTTGGCAGAGTCCACCATAGCCAAGGCTGGACGGTGTTCATGGCAAGCATGCAAGTCCTGAATGATTTCTTCGCGCTTGGATTCTGGCAAAGTCTTGATTTTTTCGTACAAGCTACTCATACCGTTGTTCGGATTTACACCCAACTCATCAAACAATTTGCCATGCTTTTCAAATGCATCTTTGTAGAAAATCTTTACAGCGTGACCAAACACGATAGGGTGTGACACCTTCATCATGGTGGCCTTGACGTGCAAGGACAACATCATGCCAGTCTTGTAAGCATCTTCGATCTCTTGTTCATAGAATTCGCAGAGTGCTTTTTTACTCATGAACATGCTGTCAATAATTTCACCAGCAATCAAGCTCACTTTTGGCTTAAGAACAATCGTCTTGCCACTCTTGGTTACTAGATCCATCTTCACATCACATGCTTTAGTCATGGTCATTGACTTCTCACCTGCGTAGAAGTCGCCACCATGCATGTGCGATACGTGCGTACGGGAGGCTTGACTCCATTCACCCATCGAGTGCGGATTCTTACGGGCATAACGCTTAACAGCGTTTGGTGCACGGCGATCAGAGTTACCTTCGCGTAATACGGGGTTTACTGCGCTACCCAAACACTTGGAGTAACGCGCACGAATTTCTTTTTCAGCATCATTTTTAGGATCATCTGGAAAATCAGGGATTTTGTAACCCTTGGCTTGCAACTCTTTAATAGCAGCGAGCAACTGTGGAACTGAAGCACTGATATTGGGCAACTTAATGATGTTGGTATCGGGCAATAAAGTCATACGACCCAGCTCAGCCAAATTATCGGGAACTTTTTGCTCTGCAGTTAAACAATCAGAGAAGTTTGACAAGATACGCGCCGCAACAGAAATATCGCTTTCTACAACCTGAACTCCCACTGGCGCTGTAAAAGTACGAATGATTGGCAAAAATGCACAGGTTGCCAATAAGGGCGCCTCATCTGTCAGCGTGTAAATAATCTTTGATTGCTCTGAAGCCATTGATGTTTCCTCGATATGGGTAAATATTAGGAGCCGGCCATATACCGAACCACTCTCGCATTCCGTACGCAACACTTCAGGCGCTTGTGGCTATCTTGGGTGTAATTTCACGTACTGGACCGAGAAATCTATTTTAAATCATCGACCCCAGCAATTTCAGGGGATTTGGGCTGCAAATTGGTATAAGTGCCGCAATTTAAGGGAATCCACCATGCCCAGCCTGCACTCACTTACATCGTAAACTGCAATGCATGATGAACAAGCACCCCCTACTCAATAAAAACCTCTTACTGTTGATTCTCTGCCAGGGCTTGTTTTTGACCAATAATGTGACCTTTATCGCCATTAATGGCCTAGTAGGCCTCAGTCTGAGTCCAGTCGCCTGGATGGCCACCTTGCCCGTGATGGGCTACGTTGTCGGGGGCGCCTTCTCAACCTCCATTGTTGCCAAAACCCAAAATTACTTTGGTCGCAAGATTTCTTTTCAGCTGGGCCTTCTGGTAGCTGTCTTTTCAGCCCTTCTATGCGCCTATGCCGCCGTTTCCAAAAACTTCTGGCTACTGGTGCTCGGCACCTTTATTGCAGGCTATTACAGCGCCAACGGGCAACTCTATCGATTTGCGGCTGCTGAGTTGACTTCGGTCAGCCAGAGAGATAAGGCAGTCTCTTGGGTGTTAGCTGGCGGGATTCTTGGTGCAGTGATTGGACCCAACCTTGCCTCATGGACTAAAGACTTCTTTGATACCGCCTTCTTGGGCGCTTATCTCACTCTCTCGATAGCCGGCTTTATCGGGATCATCGTGATGCAATTCATCCACTTTCCAGAAGAGTTCAAGACGCAGCATTCACTTTCAGCCGGTAGAAGCCTTAAAACTATTCTGCAACAACCGGTCTTTCTAGTTGCAGTGATCGGCGCTTCTCTGGGATACGGCGTCATGAATCTCCTCATGGCGGCCACCCCACTTGCGATGCAAATTTGTAAGCTCCCGTTTTCGGATACGGCTATGGTTTTAGAGTGGCATGTGATTGGCATGTTTGCGCCTGGGTTTTTTACTGGCTCACTCATTCAACGTTTTGGCACACTCAAAATTATGGGCGTTGGGGTTGCACTTAATCTCCTATGTATTGCAATCGCACTCACCGGTATCGACTTCCACCAATTTTTAATTGCCTTATTTTTGCTGGGCGTTGGCTGGAACTTTTTATTTACTGGATCGACATCCTTGGCGATGACTGCATACCGACCTGAGGAGCGTGACAAAGCTCAGGCAGCAATTAACTTCTTTGTGTTTGGCACCATGGCTTTTACCTCCTTCGGCTCGGGAGCCCTGATTACCTCGCAGGGCTGGAACATCCTTAATCTAGGATCATTACTTCCCGTTGCCGTTACGGCGGGCGCCTTGCTGTGGCTGAGCGCTAATCGTAAGAAGACTAGCGCCTCATTTACCGCTTAAGAAGTTTTTGCTAAAGGTAGATTGAAGAGTAGGTTTTGTGGTTTGAGTTTGAGCTGCTTCTCATCATTCATAGCAATACCCATGTATACCGGCTTTCCAGCCTGAGCTTGAGTCACTGCTACCTCATCAATAAAGTCCAAACGGAATAAGCAAATCACCTTCTCAAGCTCGTCGGTGTCAACCGACTCTTTGTTGTAAAGCTTATTGAGGATATCCGTCGCCGCGGCATCTAAACCAACATGCCAAGACCATTTGGGATCGGAGATTTGCTGCATTGGCGTAACGCGCACTTGGGCACCTAAAAAGTGTTGCACCCATTTCTCGAGGACACGGCAAAAATGATTCATAGGTGGCTGACCAAAGTTCAGCTGCACTGCAAAGTCATAGTCCTCGCTCTTATCCCAATAGAGTTCCGCGTTTTCTTCATGCAAGACATCTAAGTCGATCGAGCGCATAGACATCGACTTGCTCTTGAGCAGATCCATGATGTTGCCAGTCTCCCCTGCCTGCGCATTTCGAGTCACAACCTCATCATCCGCGCCCATAACCACGCCGTCCTCCAACACAGTGATCTTTTGAGTCCGAAAGAAGAGTTCACCCATGCGCACATCCAAGGGATGGCAATTCTCACCCAAAATATGCCGAATAAATATTTGCGCTAGTTGAGATATAAATAGAGGCGGCACATCTACGCCATCACCCTTAAATAAGCTCATGTAAAAGTTTTCTAATGAGCTAGCGGCCAATAGCTTGGCTCGATATCTCAGCCACACTTGGTAGTTCACCTGAATATCGGAATCTGCCATGCCAGCAATTTCCTCATCGGAAATCACTGCGCGGGGGTTCGCATGTAGGCGCTGATGTAAGCCGCGCTCAACATCGCAGGATTCAGGAACGAGTTTTAACTCAGGGCACAATAAGTAGGTGCGCAGAAAATCATCGGTTACCAACAATTGCTTGTCCGACCCCACTGTAAGGGTTTTGTATGCAGAATGAGGCCAGAAATTTGTCATGTTAGTTTGCTCGCACAAAAAGATTACGCTCAGAATATACTAGCCCTTCAATTTCAGCCAAAGAGGAAGATAAACGTGAGTGAACTCCAGAAAATAGATACCGTTGTGGGTGATGGCACCGAAGCGGTTGCCGGCAATGATGTAGACGTGCACTACACCGGATGGTTATTTGATGAGAATGCGCCTGAGCACAAAGGCCAGAAGTTTGATAGCTCCCTCGATCGCGGCCAATTATTCAACTTTCCTTTAGGCGCCGGCCATGTCATCAAGGGCTGGGATGAAGGCGTACAAGGCATGAAAATTGGTGGTAAGCGCACTTTAATTATTCCATCTGAGATGGGCTATGGTCCACGTGGTGCCGGTGGCGTAATTCCTCCAAATGCAACTTTGGTATTTGATGTAGAGCTTCATGGCGTAAATTAATTCCGAACCTGCATTCGCAAGTAATAAGGCCACTCAATTAAATAAACTGAGTGGCCTTTATTTTTTTCCCTAGAGAAAACTGCAGATCTTATGAGCGCAAATCTTTGCCGTTCAAAGTGAATTTATTAGATGTTGTTGGCTGACACAAACTAATCAAACGATTTCTTTCGGCCAGCACCTTATCAGCATAGCCACCATCATTCTCTGCATTTGCAGCACCAACATAGTATTTCAAGCCATTACGTAATGAGCCGCTAGTGGCAATCAAATACTTCAAGATGTAAGCGCCCACCCGAATATTCACCTCAGGCTTTACTGCATCAGTAGCGCCACCATACAATGCGTACTTATCTTTATGAATCGCAGTCATCACCTGCATCAAGCCTTCAGCACCAGCATGGCTTTTGATCAGAGGATTAAAGTTGGACTCTACCGAAATCACGGCGAGCAACAGCACCGGGTCAATTTTGACTTCTTTTGCAATCAACACAGTATTAGAAACATATTCCTCAATCTTGGCGCGATCTAATTTGTACTTCTTCTCAAAAAAGTTAGCTACTGCGCGTTGATTTTGAATGGAAACCATCAGCTTTGAGTCCAGTGCCTCAGGATCAATTTTTGAAGTAGGAATGCGATCAGCCAAGTGGGAGATCGGTTTTACTTGGGTATGCGCCACTGAGGGCATCAACAGGGCAACTGTTTGTTGCTTGGCGCTAAATAAACCACTACCAGGCATGGCCGATGAATTTCCGTAAAGTACATTGGCAATTTCTTCATCAGCAGATGCCTTAGCAGTCGCTTCTTGATACTGATCGAGCATGCTGAAACCGTTTTGCCAAACTATATGGCGAGCTTCGTCTGGAACCAGGATTCGAGCTAAATCGAAAGCACCTGCTTGAGTTCCGTTACCGGAAAGCCAGAGTCCTACGGTCATGAACACGGTCACAATCAATAGACCATTCATGACTCTGTAGACAGGGGATAGAGCATGAGCGAGCAAATTCTTAGCGTAAGCCGTTGCTGGCTGCGCTAGTTGCGTGTCACTCGAATTAGCAGAAAAACATTTAATCATTTGTAGTCTTGCAGGGCCTCAAAAAATCAATACTCAGATTTATGTTGCATTGCAATAAGTAAAAAACATGAGTCACTGTAAAAAGGTTCTTATATCAAGTCAAGAATAAGGAAACTGATTTCCATAACTTATAGGTCTTGAAATAGAGATGATCCCTGTGAGAGCCTGTAAATTTGATATTTTCTGTATTAATTTCAATAGCTTATAGAAGTTAGTAAGGGCTTATTTCATATAATAAAAAAGGGCTCAAAATCCGACTTTTTTACTATTTTCACCCCTCGAAAGAGTTGCTTAACCCGTACATCTAGTATTTTGATGGGCTAAATTTTCTACCGGTAGTGTTTTTTCGCTCATGAGCGCATTTGTACTTGAGTCCGTCCTGCCGTGTTTTTGCTTGCTTGAGATATCAGACAAAAGACATCTAAGCACTCATCAATACTAGCTATATGGCTAGCTTGATCGCCAGATACGCGCAAAACCTTTACCACCTGATATCGACACTCATTACACTGACATGCAATGAAATTCCTGGCCACATTCCTCTTAATTAGCTCACTTTGGCTGCCACTGAGTGCCCTGGCTATCTTCGATCAATGCCAAGATCTATTCCCAGCCCAACAAATACCTAGTACTGCCCAGGCCGGTCGGGACCTCTGTTTTGATGATTTCGCGATCTACTACTCGCCTTTAGACAAAAAGCCCATCTACACCGTTGAGAGGTTAAATAGCGAGCAACTCCAGGCGACGCACCCCCGCCGAACCAATCAATTCTACGAAGAGGCCAGACTCCCAGCACATGAACGCGCCCTACTGGCAGACTATCGTGGCAGTGGATATGACCGGGGTCACAACGTGCCAGCTGGCGACATGACAACCGAGAGGGGAATGGCGCAATCATTCTCTCTGGCAAATATGATGCCGCAGGCTCGGCAAAACAATCAGGGCATCTGGGCCAAACGGGTTGAAGAGCCTACCAGGATGTACATCAAGCGCGTAAAAGGCGATGTCTATGTCTTTACTGGATCTGTGGGTCATGCCGGCAGCATTGGTAAAGGCAAGGTCACCATTCCGAGTCATCTTTATAAGCTGGTCTACGATCCTGCCAAAAAATTAGCTTGGGCTTATTGGGTTGAAAACACCGATGATGCGCAAATGAGTGCGCCGATCTCCTATGCCGAGCTCATTCAGAAGACTGGCATCGACTTTCATCTACCGATAGAGGTCGGCGGAAGCAAGTCCAGTAAACCAGTTGAAAAGAGCAGTTCGGAGGCCAAACCTATGGTGGGTGGCTGGTATCCCGTTTTTTTTGATCAGTATTCGGCTGAGAAGCTTACGGCATTGATCTCCAATATCAATTCAGGAAAGGTTGCCAGCGTGCAGATTCAATACGACCGCAATCTTGAGCTGGCTCAAAAGCTGGCGCAAGAAATTCAGGCGCAAAGTGCATTGCAGGTCACCCTCTCCCAAAGCAGTCCGCCAGATTCACCTAATGCGGTCTATGAACGCAATCGCGTGACAGCAATAGTTCGCTCCAAGTAAGTCTTTACTGCTTGCGGGTATGGGGAGCAAGTCCATAGGCCCGCTGGATAGGGGCTAATAATCCGCGTAAGCCATTGTGATCTAAGGTGTACATCAGCTCTAGCAACTGACCCAGCTCGCTCTTCGGAAATCCTTCGCGCGCAAACCACGCTAAATAATTACTAGGCAAGTCTGCAAGTGCACGGCCAGCATGCTTGCCGAATGGCATCTTCATTGTGACCAGCTTCACCAGGGCTTCTGAATCCATAGACCCAAATCTTACAAGCTAGGGGGTATTCCCAGGCAAAAACTCAACACCAAAGCACGCAGGGTTAATTTCTCAATTATTGGAAGAAGCCAGTTATTTTCTAGCGCCGATCTGAAGCTACTAAAACAGAAAATCAATAAAGAATAATTAAAGTTTAATACCCGTCTAAAATAACAATATGCATGTCAATGAAAAGAACCGCACTCCCAAGAAAGATGATCTTGATGATGGGCCCAGCAAATCCGAGCTAAAGCGCTTGATGACCGAGCGCCAAAAGCTGGCCGAAGTTTTGGCAGCGCTGAGTAGTGATGCCTTAAAAACCATACCAATGGATGAGGCTATTAAGACCTCCATTGCGGAAACCAACAAGATTAAGAGTTTTGAGGCAATCCGTCGTCATAAGCAGTATCTTGGAAAGCTCATGCGCTTTTTGGATGAAGAAGAGTTGGATGCCATTCAGAAACGTTTAGATGCTATCCAAGGCGTTAGCAAGGCGGAGACTGCAAAACTGCATTATTTAGAGTCTTATCGCGATCGCCTCATTGCCAATGATGAAACCTTTACGAAGATGATTGAGCAATATCCTGATATGGATATTCAGAATATGCGCACTCTCATCCGTAACGCTCGTAAAGAAAAAGAAACCAATAAACCTCCTAAGGCTTATCGAGAAATCTTTCGCGTCTTAAAAGAAATGGGACTTTAGAATTTAATTCTCCTAGATGGTAACTCTACCCATCGATAGAGATAATTGGCGGCCTGCCAACTTGTCACAATAGAAAAAAATATTAGGGCGATCGCCATTGCGCCATCATGGTGTTGACTCATGCCCCAGCTGATATAAATCGTATTAGCCAGCAAAATAAAACAGAAGTGCATTAAAAAAACGCAGTACGACCTTCTGCTACACCACAAGATGACATTCACCAACTTATGCATTCGTGAATTTTTCTTTTCACGCCATCGATCAAGGTATGCCCAATCACCCCAAAAAATCAGCGCAATCGCAACAACGTAAGCTAAAAGGTTACGAAACCAAATCTGCTGGAAACTACTAGCAATAATAGCTACCCCAATCACTATTATCAGCATGCTGGCGAGGCGATTAATCAATCGATCAGGATAATTTTTACAAAGCTGTGCCAGAACGCCTAAGCCATAAGGGCCCATGAAGTAAATGAAATAATTTTCATATTCACCATGTCTATTAAAGTACAACATAGATAAAACGCAGACCACAGCCAAAATCCAGATTGCGGATCTGAAGGCAGGAAACATTCCCAAGAGGATCGCCAAGATAGCATATAGCTGCCAATCTATTCCCACATACCAGATGCCAGCAGAAATTGAATCTAAACCTAAAATACCCTGAAGGAAAAATAAATGCGCTAAAAATTGCCCCAATGTTTCTGATTCCCCAACAAATTCATCTTGAACCCAAAAACGTGCAAGCCATGCGCAAGTAATAGTAATAATTAATGCAACTACATAAGGAGCGAATAATCGTATGTAACGATTGAAAATCGTCCTGAAGAGAATGTGTGGATTTTTTAAATCTTTTGCACGCGTGAGTGACTTAGCCGCCAAATAACCACCCAGCACCAAAAAGATCTGTACAGCAAAACGACCATATTCAAACAACCAAGTCATCATTATTGGAAAAAAGTTTCGAGCATCCTCAGCCAACTGACCATAGTTCAAAAAATGATGAAGAACAATCGCAAAAGCTGCGAAAGTCTTTAAGAAATCAACTAAAAGATAATGATTTTTGGATTGCAATGCGGCGATCTATTTTGACTTTGTCTTAGTCTTGCCCATCAAAGAAGCGAGCATAGGATTGCTACTAGCAAGCTCCTTTTTGGTTTTAGCAATGCCCTCTGCCGTACCTGGCTTTGGCGTCTTAGCAGCATTTTTCATGCGCTGTGCAGTTGCCAGAGCAAGGTTTTTATATAGGTCAGTTTTTTTCATTGGCATAGCGCTTTAATGTTTGAATGCATTCCTACAAAGTGTTGTCCACTGTATCAATAAAGTCTCGCACAGTTCGATTGAACAACTCTGGTTGCTCAATATTAGATAGGTGTGCTGCGTCTTCCAATATGACTAACTTTGAGCCATCAATCATGCGGTTGAGCACAATGGCTTGATCAACCGTACAGGCTGGATCCTGACGCCCCGTCAGAATCAGTGTTGGAGCCTTAATTTTTAAGAGCATAGTAGTTTGTGCCATATCTCTTACTGCACTTGCGCATCCCAGATAACCCTCAAGCCCGGTACCCAAAATCATCTCGCGCACTTTAGCAATATCTTGAGGAGCGCGAGCAATAAATGGGGCGGTAAACCAACGCTTAATGGTGCCATCTACTAAGCCGGCAATGCCTTCTTTGCGCGCAAGCTCAAAACGCTCCTCCCACAAACTACGTGGTGGCATTTCACTTGCTGTGTCGCAGAGAGATAAAGAATAGACACGCTCCGGAAAACGGGCACCTAGTTGCTGACCAATCATCCCGCCCATCGATAGTCCAATGAAATGGACCTTATCAATTTTCAAGGCATCTAATAGGGCAACCGCATCATCAGCCAATTGAGGGATGCTGTAGGGAGCCAGAGTTGTTTCTGAATCGCCATGCCCTCGCTTATCAAAACGGAGGACTCGATAACGATCGCTTAATGCAGGCACATTCCAATCCCACATACTGCAATCCGACATAAGGCTGTTAGCCATTATCACCACATGGCCATCACTAGGACCATCAAAACGATATGCAATATCGACCCCATTAACCCTGATGATCTTTTTTTCTAGTTTTTGGCTCATTTATACGTACTTTCTGGCTAATTCAGCAATTTGTATATTTCCCATCTTGATCATGGCGATCTTAAAAGGAGCATGGTAGATTATCCAATGAAACTATAAAAACACTTAGGAGACATGATGCAAAAGATATTGCAATCCCCTCGCTTGCCCAAGCGCAACTTATTGGTGAGCTTATTCATTGGCCTAGGGCTTAGCCTCAACCTGATTTCAACAGTTGCCAGCGCGCAAAGCTACCCTAATCGCACAGTAAAGATGATTGTGCCCCTGACTACTGGATCCGGCGCTGACATTGCCGGCCGTATTGTTGCCAAAAACCTTTCTGAGACTTGGAAACAATCCGTCATTATTGAAAATCGTCCAGGTGCTGGTGGCTTAATTGGTACCGGTGCGGTGGTTAGTGCTGAGCCTGATGGCTACACCCTTCTGGTGCAATCAGCCTCATACGCGGCTAATCCAGCCATTTATAAAAAGCTGCCTTACGACCCACTCAAAAGCCTAGTGGATGTCGACATCCTTGGACAAACGCCTTACGTCTTAATCACGTCTGGAGAAGGTCCGTACCAATCCATTAGAGATTTGGTGATCGCAGCAAAGTCTAAACCTGGCGAAATTACTTTCGCATCTGCCGGCGTTGGTAGCTCAACCCACCTTGCCGCTGAATACTTTAATCAAATGATGGGCATCAAGCTCATACACGTTCCTTACAAAGGATCTCCAGAAGCCATTTCAGACACGATGGCTGGGCGCACCGCTTTTTACATGGCACCACTTGATACCGCTATCGGGCAACTCAAAGGTGGCAAAGTAAGGGCAATAGGCGTTACTAGCAAAGCACGTAATGCTGCTGTACCAGATATTCCAAGCATTGCCGAGTTGGGTTATGCCAACTTTGAAATTGGTCTGTGGTTTGGCGTATGGGCACCTGCCGGCACACCAGCAGCAATTGTGAAAAAGATTAATCAAGATATTAATTTGGCGATGCAATCTCCCGAAGTGAAAACTGCTTATGAGTCTAAAGGTATCAAAGCAACTCCCATGAGCCCACAAGAGTTTGCTAAGTTTGTGCGCGAAGAAATGGCGAAGTATCAGAAGATTGCCAAAGATGCCAACATTGAACCTCAGTAATTTGTCCACAGTAAATTGAATTCAACTCACGCTGCACCACTCTGCCAAGCCCCAGATCCAGAAATTCGATCTCCAAAGATTCAATTTCCTCCTGGGGCGGTAGATTGCCATGCTCATATATGCGGACCAGCCTTGGAGTTTCCTTATGCACAGGAGCGCATCTACACTCTGCCTGATGCCACACTGAGCCAATATCAATCTTTATTGAATATGCTGGGCATTGATCGTGCTGTCTTAGTTCAGCCCAGCGTATACGGCACAGATAATCGAGCCATGCTTGCAGCTCTCTCTACGAACCCAAAAAAGTTTCGTGGGGTTGCAGTTATCGACAGCAATATTACAGATGCAGAACTGGAGAGACTTCATCAAGCTGGTGTGAGAGGCATTCGTTGCAATGTCGTAGATGTAGCCGATAAATCAAAAGGTTTACCGATTGACGAATTAACTACCATCGCCAAACGCATCCAACCCTTCGGTTGGCATCTAGAGTTACTCACCCATGTTAATGAATACCCCGATCTCGCTAGAACATTTGCAGGTTTTCCAGTGGACTTAGTATTTGGTCACTTTGGATACTCCCATGCAAAGTATGGTGTACATGACAAAGGATTTCAGGGTCTTCTGGAACTGCTTAAAGATGACAAAGCCTGGGTCAAGATGACTGGCCCCTACCGCATTTGTGATGGGGACTTTCCCTATACAGATATGCGAGTATTTAATGATGAAGTGATCAAGGCCAATAGTAAGCGCCTAATCTGGGGTAGCGATTGGCCCAATGTCATGGTCAAAAAGCAAATGCCGCATGATGCCGATCTCTGTGATCTATTCGGGTCTTGGGTGGTAGATCCAAGCCTTAGAAAAACGATCCTCTCAGACAATCCCTGTATGCTATATGACTATCTAGCTCTCATCGGCACTCAATAGTCTTTAGCAAGAAGGAATAAAAGTCCCATGGATAACACGCTCACTATTATTTTTGGTATTGTTGCCATGATATTTCCACTGGTGATTGGTCGCCTGGCATGGAAACGCTTTGATCAATACTTTGGTCGTAATGATGAAGCGTATATGGATACCCTTGAATACTTTCTCAAGAAGCTTGGCTTCACTATCTTAGTTGCTTTTATTCTCCTGTGGATTGGTATTAGCTTAGTATTTAGCGGTAGTGCCGTTTCCTAAATAGCTCATCAACAAAGACTGCCTGACGTGAACGATCAATTCAAAACGCTTTTCAATAAAGCGAAACTGAACTTTGCAGTACTTGCTAGCATATTGATGTTGGCAGTCTTAGGAAAGATGACCAACCCTGAGCTGACCAATCAAGTTTTTCAAACTGCAGATCAATTAGTTTCCGATCTCATCTTGTTATTTGTAGCCATTACTCTTGGTGCTTTTATCCCCAACTTCAAATTAGTAGTCTTTGGAGCTATTGCAGCCTTTATTGCGGCGGCAATCGCCATTCAGACTGGCAACTTTACTTACCTCACCTTAGATTACTTATTTGCTGTGTTGATCGTGGTTCTAGGCTTCGCATCGATTGCTAATCTGTATCGACATTACAGAGAAGTTCAGTTTTAAGTTTTGCAAGTCTGATGATTGTCATCAGGGGGCAAGAATTTTTAGCCATGGGATCTGAGCCAAGCAGCGAACTCAATTTCTGTTTTTCTGTCTGTAGCAACCTCGATAATCCAATCGCCTAAGGCCAGTCCCGAAAACTTTATCGAAATGCCATTGCTTTTTAGTATCAGAAATAAAATGGCGGCAGCAGTTCTTTTATTGGCATCATTGAAACAGTGTCCCTTTGCTATAAAAACTGCATAGCATGCGGCTAAATCACAACAGTCAGATATAAATCCATATTGCAAGCGATTGTGAACTCTAGCTAATACTGCGTCCAAGGACTTATCTTTTGCCAAGCCCTGCAACTCGTTAGCGCCGATGATGGAGTCATGAATAGCGATTACTTGCGCCGTACTGAGAATGTTGAACTGAGTCATCTCTTTACTTATCTTTCAGATACTCCAGTACGTGACTGATTTCATGTAAATCGTTCTGCAGAAATGCGCTTACCTGCTCATCGCTTATCGGCTTGAGCTCAATGTCTGAAACAGCACTTTTAGGTACAAAGTATCCAATGGCCTCATTGCGATTGAGAATTGCAACGGGATTATTTCCGGCTCTAGCAATTACCTTATTTGGCTCCCGCAACTCAGTCAAAGAAGCCGTTAAGGATGTTAGTAAGATTTCCATGATTTCTCCACAATTAAATGTATATTTAATTATATTTTTAAGTATCTATAATGTCAAGCAAAGCGGGGTTTAGCCATAGAACCTTTAAATTAGGGGGTTATCTACCCCCCCTCTAAATCACCACCAACTGTAATTAGCATCATGACGATGGTACGCATCAAAAACTGGGTCAAATTCCGGGTCCTTAAGCCACTTTCTCATCTGCCTATTATTTCGAGTGCGTAGCCGATGGTCATATGCCTTGCGATACGAGCGCGGTGCAGTACTACCCATCGTTATCGTACTGTCAGAGTGATAGCGTGCAATCGCTTTTTGACCTAATGCCGATCTTGAATCATGACGTGGATATTGCACCCCTAGGATACAAGCTTTCCAATCAATTAAGACCCAGTCGTAATCATGCTGCTGATTTTTTCTTCTCAATGTACGTGACATAACAAACTCCTTTTTGATAGTTACGCCATGTCGATCTCCTAAATTAAATGCAGTACAAAATACTGATAGCGAAATTTTAGTTCTTAGTAAAAACCACGAAATGAAAAAGGTTGGGAGCGGCCCAGTAATTCCAAAAATAGTCATTGTCATAAAAAGTAAATATGAATTAGGGTATCTACTCATCAATATTGGAAATAGGATGCTACTGAAGGATTTATTGCGCCCTATCCGATTACAGATGTGCCAAATCCTCCACAATCATTTAAAGTAATTCAAAACAGTAGAGGAGATCCTTATGCAGCTATCAGTTAATGGCAAGATTCACAATATTGATGTCGAGCCAACCATGCCCTTGCTATGGGCTATTCGTGAAGTAGTTGGCCTTACCGGAACGAAGTATGGGTGTGGTGTGGCTCAGTGTGGCGCTTGTACGGTTTACCTCAATGGTGAACCGGTGCGCTCTTGCTCATTACCAGTCTCTGCAGTGGGTACAGCTAAGATTACGACAATTGAGGCGCTCTCTAAAAATAATACACATCCCGTGCAACAAGCCTGGATTGCCCTTGATGTACCCCAGTGCGGTTATTGCCAATCTGGACAGGTGATGGCTGCCGCTGCTCTACTCAAGAAAATTCCGAAGCCTACTGATGCAGATATAGATAGCGCCATGGGCAATCTTTGTCGCTGTGGTACTTATCAAAAGATTCGTGACGGGATTTATGTTGCCTCTGGTCAGAAGAAATTGGCAGAAGTGCTGGCTCAGTACGATGCATCTCCTTCAACACGCGGCTAAGGGAATCGATATGACACTCAATACAATAGACACTCTATTAGTCAATAGCTCACGACGCGACTTCATCATTAAAGGCACCCTAGTAAGTGGTGGCTTAATGCTAGGCGTAGGCGCTGTACCTGAGGCATTTGCTCAAGCCGGCGCTACTTATGATCCCAATACCCCTACCCGTTATGGCGATGCAGAGGTCAATGCATGGGTCAGCATTAAGCCGGATGACACTGTGTTTATTCGGGTTGCTCGCTCTGAGATGGGGCAAGGCACGCGAACCGGCTTAGCGCAACTTGTCACAGAGGAGCTCGAGTGCAATTGGAGAAAAGTAAAAACTCAATCTGCAACCCCTGGACAGAGCTTGGCTCGTAAACGCGTATGGGGGGAACATGGCACTGGCGGCAGTCGTGGTATTCGGATATCGGAAGATTATGTGCGCCGAGGCGCAGCAGCCGCACGCATCATGCTCGTTCAAGCTGCCGCCAATCAGTGGAACGTTCCCGTTAGCGAATTAAAGGTAGATAAAGGTGTCATTACACATCTTCCGACAGGACGCAAAACTACCTATGGCAAAGTGGCTGAGCTAGCATCTACCCTCACTCCACCCGACCCAAAATCGATTACCTTAAAAGATCCCAGAACTTGGAAGGTTGCTGGTCAGCCTTATGCCCGATTAGATACAGCCGATAAAGTCAACGGCAACAAGGTATATGGTGTTGATCTGCAA
>Ga0209499_1001215_pt1 | contig 18246 bp, 13 predicted proteins | sample C_130208_EF_Meta_FD_187306 | JGI IMG/M metagenome (GOLD analysis project Ga0209499, IMG submission 187306) | Freshwater microbial communities from Lake Croche, Canada to study carbon cycling - C_130208_EF_MetaG (SPAdes) (version 2) | ecosystem: Environmental > Aquatic > Freshwater > Lake...
TTTGGGCTGTAAGCTTTGGTACGGTGCGTTTTGCAGTACCTTATATATTTAATAATGTATTTGAGTGCTACCAAAGTACCCGTATTTACTCCATGATAGGTAAAGAATATGATTGTTCTTTGAATAAAAAATCGGCTAGTTCCATTACAGAAAAGAAAAGTAAAAAACCCGATGACTATAATGTGAAACAAAGTAAAATTGCCATTGGCTCTGGCGGATTCTGGGGAAGAGGCTTTTTAAAAGGCACGCAAACTAGAGGCAAATATGTACCAGAACAACATACCGATTTTATTTTCACTTCCTTAGGAGAAGCTTTTGGCTTTGTAGGAACTTTCACTTTCTTAGCTTTGTATTTATTTTTCTTATTCAGACTTATTAGAATTGCTGAAAGACAAAGAAGTACTTTCTCCAGAGTATATGCCTACAGCGTAGTGGGTATCTTCTTTTTTCATATTGCAGTGAACATTTGTATGACTATTGGACTATTCCCAGTGGTGGGTATTCCTCTTCCTTTAATTAGTTATGGTGGTTCTTCCCTACTCACCTTTACTACCTTATTATTTATTTTATTAAGATTAGACGCTGACAGGCAGATGGTGCTTCGTTAATGCTTATTTTTGCAGTATGCGCATTTACCCTTTATCTGAAGGCAGTTTTTCTATTGATGAAACAAAGGTCTTTAAACCTTTTAATAGCAGCAGTCCCGATTATCCTAATAGACCCAAGGGAAGTATACTAGTAGAAGTGCAGCCCTTTGTACTTATTACCGACAACGATATTATTTTATTAGACACGGGGCTTGGCTATTTAAATAAGTTAGGTGTATTACAAATTCATGAAAATTTAATGGCCTTGGGTATTGACCCATCAAAAGTGACCAAGGTATTTCTAAGTCATTTGCACAAGGACCATGCAGGCGGGATAAGTTATTTGCATCCAATACATCAGGAGCAATTTATAAGTTTTCCTTATGCAAAATACTATGTGCAAAGAAGAGAATTTGAGGAAGTCATGCAAAATAGCAATAATGCAACACTAAAAGCCCAAGTAGGTATATTGGAAGACTTTAGTGGAACAGTTTGGCTTACTGAAGACAAGAGCGATATAGAAAATATTATTTATTATGAAATCACTGGGGGTCATAGTGAATTTCATCAAGCTGCTTGGATTAAAGAGCATGAAGAAATTATATTTTATGGTGCTGATGTTGCACCACAATTACAACAAATGAAATCAAGATTTGTGGCCAAATACGATTTAGAGGGAAAGAAATCATTAGAATGGCGTCAAAAATGGTGGGAAGAAGGAAACAAAGAGCAGTGGACTTTTGCATTTTACCATGATATTGGTCAGCCCACTTACAAAACAGGCCTTTCTATCTAAAACAAACATTCATTAGGAATCAATGCTGGCAAGGCTTTCATGAAAGCCAGTTTTATTTGTACTACCTTTGTGGTATTCATATGACAAGTCCTAATAATAATTATTCGCAACAGTTTAGAAGAAATGTATCTGATAAATATATTATCTATAATAGTTTGTTTGCAGCACTTCCTTATTCAGGGGTGGCGAATGTAGGTGCTTTATTACCCATCTTATTACAAACCTGTGAAGAAGGTTATGCGAAAGAAAAATCGCCTAATGAAATTATCGACTATTTTTTTACAAGACATACACAGGTAGAAACAGAAACAGAAAAAATTGATCACTTATTTAAATATGTTCAGTACATAGAAAGACAGGTGGTATTGTTTGATGCTATTGAAGACGCAGCTTTTACTTCTGTAAATGATATGGAAGGGCCTGGTAGTTTAAAAACTTTAATTCGCGATGCCAATTTTACTGGTAAAAATGAAGCTTTAAAGAATAAATTGAAGGATTTTAAAGTGCGCATTGTTTTAACAGCCCACCCTACACAGTTTTATCCTGCTAATGTTTTAGGCATTATACATGATATGGGACTGGCCATTGGGAAAAATGAATTTAATACCATTAATCAATATATTCAGCAATTAGGTTTAACTCCATTTTTTAATAAAAAGCAGCCTAGTCCTACCGACGAAGCATTGAACTTAATGTGGTATTTAGAAAATATCTTCTACTATGCAGTAGGTAATATTTATAATACCATTATGAATGAAGTCTTTGATAAAAACTACAACAACCAAAACCCCTTTATTGAATTAGGTTTCTGGCCAGGCGGAGACAGAGATGGCAACCCCTTTGTGAATGCGGCTACTACTATCAAAGTGGCCAAGGCATTAAGATCTAGCATTATTGTATGTTATTATAGAGATATTAGAAAACTAAAACGCAAACTTACTTTTTCAGGTATTGATGTATTAATTAGTAAGCTGGAATCTAGTTTATATGAAAATGTATTTAGACCAGACGAGTCTAATCCCATTGTAAAGGAAGAAATTATTGAAAGCTTAGAACTTATTAGAAAAAAAATAATTGAAGAGGATCATTCTCTTTATTTAAATAGTCTTGAAAGCTTACTACATAAAGTAGAATTATTTGGAACCCACTTCGCTTCCTTAGATATTAGACAAGATAGTAGAATACACCATAAAGTTTTAATGGATATTCATGAAAACGAATTTCAAAAAAAGGGTGAAGGTTTACTACCTGCTAATTATGAGCAGTTAACTGCAGCAGCACAAATAAATATATTAAGCAAGCTTGAAGGAACTATTCAAGCTAGCGATTTCAGTGAACCCATTACAAAAGATACCATTGAAAGTATTTACGCCATTAAAGAAGTACAAAAACTAAATGGAGTAAAGGGTTGTCATAGATATGTGATTAGTAATTGTCAGTCTGAAGTGAATGTAATGGAACTTTATGCTTTATGTAGACTATGTGGATGGGACAATACCCTTGCCACCCTTGATATTGTTCCTTTATTTGAAACCATTGACGACCTAAGCGCCTCTGAAAATATAATGCAGACATTATATACAGCACCCATTTATGCAGCCCATCTAAAAGCAAGAAATGAGCAACAACCTATTATGTTAGGCTTTAGTGATGGCACTAAGGATGGAGGCTACCTACAAGCCAACTGGAGTATTTATAAAGCAAAAGAAACTTTAACAGCAGTGTCAAGAAAAAATAATATTGTTATAAAGTTTTTTGATGGCAGAGGTGGCCCTCCTTCTAGAGGCGGTGGCAAAACCAATCAGTTTTATGCCTCCATGGGTAATCAAATTGAAAATGAAGAAATTCAATTAACTGTTCAAGGACAAACCATCACTTCTAATTTTGGTACCATACAATCTGCCCAATATAATTTAGAGCAATTATTAAGTGCTGGGGTAAGCAATGAACTTTTTGCAGATACCAAATTGCAAATTACAACAGAGGACCGAACCTTATTAGAAGAGCTTGGCAATATTAGTTACCATGCCTATCAGCAACTAAAAGAAAACCCTTTATTCTTACCTTATTTACAAAAATTTAGTCCTTTAAACTATTATAGCAAAAGCAATATCGCTAGTCGTCCTGCTAAAAGAGGCAGTAGTAATAGTTTAAGCTTCGCAGACCTTCGAGCTATTCCCTTTGTAGGCAGTTGGAGTCAATTAAAACAAAATGTGCCAGGCTTTTATGGTGTAGGAACCGCCTTGCAAGTATTAAAAGAAAAAGGCAAATGGGAAGAAGTACAAACTTTATTTAATAATATAGCTTTTTTCAGAACACTCATAGACAACAGCATGATGAGTATGGTGAAGTCTAATTTCGCTATTACCAAATATGTAGCATCTGATACTGAATTTAATAGCATTTGGCAAAATATAAAAGAAGAATTTAAACTCACCACTCAATTATATTTAGAATTAAGCCATGGAAAAAGTTTAATGGAAAATGATGTGGTAAGTAAGCATTCTATTTTATTAAGAGATAGAATTGTATTACCCTTATTAACGATTCAACAATATGCACTCTGTAAAATACAAGAAGTAAAAGCCAATCCATCCGAATTAGCTTCTTATGAAAAATTATCAACTAGAACTATGTTTGGGGTAATTAATGCTGCGCGTAATTCAGCCTAAATAAATGTTTACACTGCCTCAGTATCTTTCCAATTCCATAAATGCAAGCAGGCATAGGTTCTATAAGGAGCCCAACTAAGCGATCTTTTCAACATTTTCGTCTGCAATTCTTTTTTACTAGTATATTTTATTTTATACAAACGAATCATTGCCTGTTGAATAACTAAATCATCTACGGCAAAAACATCTTCGTGTCCAAGACTAAACATAAGCAGCATCTCCACTGTCCACCTGCCAACTCCCTTAATTTGAGTGAGTAATTCAATGACCTCTTCAGGCTCCATCGTATATAATTGCTTATCTGTAATTTTTTGACTTATAAAAAACTGAGCTACATTTTGAACATAGTTCACTTTTGAATTGCTTAAACCAATACCACGGAGGGTATCAAAAGGAGTATCTATAACAGCCTGCATACTAGGCTCTTTACCTTTATAGATATCTAAAAACCTTTTAAAAATAATAGCGGCCACTTTAGTGCTTAACTGCTGAGAGACAATACTGGCCATTAAACGAACCGCCGTATTCTTTCTTTTATGTAAAGTATATGCCTCCCCCTTTACAAGTTCCGCCAAGCCTTTGTCTTTTTTCAAATGTCTTTGATAGCTCATACCCACAAAATAGGTAGATTTCAATAATTTTAATTAACTTTTCAATGAATAAATCATAGACTATGAAAAAATATTTCACCATTCTAGGACTTTTTATATGCCTTGGTAGTTTTGCGCAAAACAAGGACAAACAAGCCATTCAGCAATTATTGGATAAACAAATTGGCGCCTGGAATACGGGTAATATAGATGCCTTTATGTTGGGCTATTGGGAAAACGATAGCCTTTTATTTATGGGTAAAAATGGTCCTACTTATGGATACAATACAACATTGGTGAATTATAAAAAGAATTATCCAGACACTGCACATATGGGTCAGTTAGCCTTTACGATTACAAGAATGCAATCACTGAATACTGACCATTATTTTATCATTGGGCAATTTCATTTAAAAAGAAGTGTCGGAGATGCCCATGGAAATTTCACGCTCTTATTTAGAAAAATAAAGGGAGTTTGGAAAATCATTGCAGACCATACTAGCTAGACAAATCGAACTAGTCTATTTTTATACCAATTGGATTTTTCCAAATTCTATACAGCGTGTAAGCAAAACCTATACAACTAAAAAGTAAGTATAGGTAAAATAATATATTGCCTAGCTTCCACTGCGTTTCAATAAATGCATAGCCCCACATAATTCCATAGGCAACAGTCAATGACATCCAAAATACCACCAAACCAATGGTGCGCATAATTCTATTTAAGTATTGAAGTAATAAGGGCTCCATATAATTAGTCTAAACTTTGTTTATTATTCACAGCTGCTTTTAATAAGCGATCAAATTGCGCAGGGGTTAAATCATTATAGAAATAGTAAACAGGGTCTACCTTTATATTTCTTTTTATAACTTCATAATGACAATGCGGCCCCGTACTCTTTCCTGTACTACCAATATAGCCAATCACTTCTCCTCTTTTTACAGACTGACCTACCTTGGCTTTGACACGCACCATATGCCCATACAATGTTTGATAACCATAGCCATGATTAATGACTACTTTATTGCCATAGCCATCGGTATTAAATCCAGCTGCTTGCACTACTCCATCTGCAGTGGCATATATAGGGGTTCCAGAAGGCGCTGTAAAATCTAAGCCCTGGTGAAATCGATAGTCTTTGTATATTGGATCAATTCTATATCCAAAACTCCCACCAATTCTATTTAAATTTTTATTACTTACAGGTTGAATAGAAGGAATAGCTTTTAATAATTTTTCTTTATTCTTCACCATGGTACCAATCTCTGTAAAAGAAGTAGTTTGGTAAGCCATCCTTAAACTTAAATTATTCAACTGACTGATCATACTTTCTAGCAATTCATTATTAGAAAAACTTTGTAATAAGCGTACTTCTTTTTTTGATTCCATTTCTTTTACTCTCGCACTATCCGGAATGGGACTAGATTCAAAAATAGATCGGTATACTTCATTGTCTCTACTTTCTAATTCTGACATCTGTAATTGTAATTGTTTAAGCTCGGCCGACAAAACACTGTAATTCTCTTTATACATTTCATTTTGCTGACGCAACAACTTCTCTTTAGGTGAGTCAATATATTGGAACAGTATAATGACAATAATAACCCCTGTTACTATAGAGGCAGCCACAAAGCCAAATAACTTTAGTAAGCGCACTCGAAGGGGCACTTCCACTTTTTCAAATCGAAGGGTATGGGTATTAAAGAAGTATTTTATTTTCTTCATTTGAAATAAGCCATTTTTTTGTCTAATAAGGCCATAAAAAAGCCCCAATTCCTTACCTTTGAGGACATTAAAAAAGCATAACAAATATAGCTTTTAAGACCAATACAGCCTAAAATTAAGCTACATGATGAAGAGCCCTGAAATAAGACAACAATTTTTAGATTTTTTTGCATCTAAAGGGCATGCCATTGTTCCATCCGCTCCTATTGTCGTTAAGAACGACCCTAGCCTGCTTTTCACCAATGCCGGAATGAATCAGTTTAAGGACTTTTTTTTAGGCAATCAAGAGCCAAGTCATAAACGAATCGCCGATACACAGAAATGTTTACGCGTAAGTGGTAAGCACAATGACTTAGAAGAAGTAGGTGTTGACACTTACCATCATACCATGTTTGAGATGTTGGGCAACTGGAGCTTTGGAGATTATTTTAAAGGAGAAGCTATTGAATGGAGTTGGGAATTATTAACAAAAGTATACGGGATTGATCCTGCAAGATTATATGTAACTGTTTTTGAAGGAGACGCTTCAGAAAATTTACCCGCTTCGAGTGAAGCTTTAATGCATTGGAAAAAATGGATAGCTGAAGACAAAATAGTTTACGGCAATAAGAAAGATAATTTTTGGGAGATGGGTGATACCGGACCATGTGGACCATGTAGTGAAATACATGTAGACATGAGATCTGAGGAAGAAATTGCCAAAATACCAGGTCGTGATTTAGTGAACAAAGACCATCCTCAAGTTATTGAAATTTGGAACAATGTATTTATTCAATACAATCGAAAAAAAGACGGTAGTCTTGAACCACTTCCTAATAAACACGTTGACACAGGTATGGGCTTTGAAAGACTAGTACGTGTGATTCAAAATAAAAAAAGTAATTACGATACCGATGTATTCACGGGTACCATTGAAGTGGTTGAAAAAATCACCAATAAAAAATACGATTACAGCGATACCAAGCAGGCTGTTGCCTTTAGAGTTATTGCCGATCATATTCGTACCATTGCCTTCACTATTGCCGATGGTCAGTTACCTGCTAATACAGGCGCTGGCTATGTAATACGTCGTATTTTAAGAAGAGCAGTAAGATATTATTATTCTTATCTTGATTACAAACACCCCTTACTTCATCAGTTAATGCCTCAGTTGGCAAAACAATTTGAAAATGTATTTCCTGAATTAACTGGTCAGTTAGATTTTGTAACAAAAGTAGTGAAAGAAGAGGAGGAAGGTTTTTTACGCACTTTAGAAAAGGGCTTAAAACGCATGGATGATATTATTAGCACACATCCAAAAAATGCTACTATTGAAGGAAAATTAGTTTTTGAATTATTTGACACTTTCGGTTTCCCAGTAGATTTAACGAGGTTAATTGCAAGTGAAAATGAATTGCAAGTGGATGAACCCGGCTTTGAAAAAGAAATGCAGCAACAAAAAAACAGAAGCCGTGCGGCTACTGCTATTGATACAGGAGACTGGATTCAAGTGAACCCTGATAAAGAAACAAACTTTCTAGGGTACACAGAAATGGAAGCCAACGCTACTATTATAAAATATAGAAATGTAAAGGCCAAAGGTAAAGAAGCCTACCAATGGGTATTGTCTGCAACTCCTTTTTATGCAGAAAGCGGTGGTCAAGTAGGTGATATAGGTAGCTTTCAATTTGAAGATGGTACAAGCATTGCTGTAACAGATACTAAAAAAGAGAATAATTTATTTATTCATTTCACAGAAAGCTTACCAGCCAGTATTTCTAATACTGTAAAAGCAACCGTAAATGCACCTGCTAGAAAAGCAACAACCTTGCACCATTCTGCTACTCACTTATTACATGCTGCTCTTAGAAATATTTTAGGGAAGCATGTTGCTCAAAAAGGAAGTTTGGTAAACACAGAACAATTAAGGTTTGACTTTTCTCATTTCGCCAAAATGACTGCAGAAGAAATTAGTCAAGTAGAAACTATGGTGAACGCTAAAATAAAAGAAAATATTCCTGTAGTGATTAAGGAAATGAATAAAGAAGAAGCCATTGGTTTAGGTGCGATGGCTTTATTTGGAGAAAAATATGGAGATAAAGTACGTGTAGTGGTGATGGACCCGGCTTATTCCATTGAATTATGCGGCGGCACCCATGTGGGACATACGGGTGAAATTGGGAATTTTATTTTAAAAGCAGAAGCTTCTGTTGCTGCTGGTGTGAGAAGAATTGAGGCAGTGGTGGGAGATGCTGCAGGAAAATATATTACCGAGGTCAATGAAAAATTACATAAGCAAATTGTACAACTAACAGAAGCTTGTGCATTACTTGCCGTTAAAATAAATGTTCCCTTTAAAGCACCAGAGTGGAATGAAAATTCTTCTGTCTCTGTTTTAAATGATACCATTTCCTCTTTACAGTCAAGTCAAAAGGAATTGTCTAAGCAATTAGAAAGTAAAGAAGCTTTGCTTGTAAATGAACTAACGACTCAATATAGTAGTCAATTTGAAACTATTAATGGAATTGCATTTTTAGGCAAGGAAATAACATTGTCAAGTGCCGATAACTTAAAAAAATTAGCGGTTGCCTTGGGACTTACTCAAAATAATCATTGCATTGTTCTAGTAGCAACTATTGAAGGAAAAGCTTCTGTGGCAGTTTCCGTTAGTGAATCACTAAGTGCTACTTTGCCAGCTACACAATTAATTAAAGAAAAAATTGCCCCTATAATTAAAGGTGGTGGTGGTGGGCAAAAAATCTTGGCTACTGCAGGGGGTCAAGATGCTAGTCAACTTAATAAAGTAATTGAGGTAGTGAAAAATAGCCTTTAGTTTTCATTAACTTACTGATTTTCAATTAAATACCAATTTAACAAAATAATATTTGCGAATAGTTTCGTAGTAAATATTTTTCCCTATTTTTGAAATTCAAAATTCAATACTCTAAATTTTCATTCAAGAATTAATCAATTAACGACCATGAAAAAAATACTAGTCTCTTTATTAGTAATCTTTACTTTTCATTTTGCATTAGCACAAACAAGCGAAGTAATTATCACAAATAAAAATCCAAAAGACAACGCGCCTGCAGTTATCATTAGCAAAGATGGTAAAACTCCTTTATACATACTAGATGGAAAAATCGTAGATAATATTAAAGATATTTCACCTAATGATATAGAAAGTGTGAGTGTATTAAAAGGTGCCATGGCTACAAAAAAATATGGCGAGAAGGCAGCTGATGGTGTGATAGAAATTATTAGCAAAAAGAATGCAAAAAAAGAAGGTACAAAAGATGCACAAAAAAATTCATCCAAAGATTCTACCAAGGTAACTGTAACTATTGACGGAGATAAGAATACGAAAGTGAAAACAGATGTGGATGTAAATATGACAGTGGTAGTAGATGGTAATAAAATAACTATTAATGGAAAAGAAGTGGATGAAAATGATCCACGCTTAAGCGTAGAAGGAAAAGGCAATAAACGAGTTATTTTAAAAAAATTAGATAAGCAGCCAAGAATACTAGTGGAAGGCAAACCACTTAACAGTCTTGACTTTGGTAAAGGGCAAGAATTAGGTGGTGATATAATTATTAATGAGGATGGGGATGATAATTTTGATATGGTAATACCTAATCAAGCAAAAACCAATGAAGCTTTTTTAGGTGTAGTTACCGAAGCAACTGAGCAAGGCGCTAAGATTAATCAAGTGAGTGATGAAAGCCCTGCAGCTAAGGCTGGACTGAAAGAAGGAGATATTATCACTAAAGTAAATGATATAAAAGTTGATGGCCCTGCTGCTTTATACGAAGCCATTGGAAAATCTAAACCAGAAGATAAAGTAACCATTAGTTACATAAGAAGTGGAAAAACTAATACCCTTGTTGCAAGTTTAGCAAAGAATAAAAATACCATGCAGTATTATAATTTTAGCAGCCCTGAAGGACCAGGTGCACCTAGTTTTGATATGTCACCTAGACAATATTTTGATCCTAATACTAGAAAATTACAACCAAGTCCAAGAGGGTTTAGTTTTGCTATTCCTAATTTTCCTGGTATGGAAGACATGCGTATTGCAGGTATAGAGAATAAACCAAAATTGGGTATTAGTATTGAAGATCTAGAAACGGGAGAGGGCGTTAATATTACTAGTGTTAATGAGAATTCACCTGCTGCTAAAAGTGGTTTAAAAGAAAACGATATCATTGTTCAAGTAAATGACCAGAAAATAAAAGATGTTGATGCTTTAAAGCCAATCATCAAAGAAGCCAAAGAAGGAAGCAGTTTCACCTTTCAAGTAAAAAGAAATAAGGAGCTTAAAACCATCGTGGTAAAGCTTCCTAAAAAATTAAAAACAGCCGATTTATAGGTGTTTTAATTAGTACTTTTGCACCATGGTAGACGGAGATAAATACGAGGCAGTCATTGGATTAGAAATTCATGCTCAATTAGCTACAAAAAGCAAATTGTTTTGTGGAGACGATGCCTCTTTTGGAGCAGCGCCCAATACCCATATAAGCCCTATTACCATGGGTCATCCTGGTACTTTACCCAAAACCAATTCGAAAGCCATTGAATATGCTATTAGCATTGGACTGGCCTGTGGATCCAAAATTGCAAAGAATAATTATTTTGCGCGTAAAAATTATTTCTATCCCGATTTACCAAAGGGCTATCAAATTTCACAACATACTACCCCTATTTGTGAAGGTGGAACTATTAGCGTACAATTACCTACAGGTGAAAAAATAATACAGCTTAATAGAATTCATTTAGAAGAAGATGCTGGTAAAAGTATACATGATATTTCAGCCACCGATACTTTGATAGATTTAAACCGTGCAGGTACCCCCTTAATTGAAATGGTCACCGAGCCTTGTATTCATTCTGCTGAAGAAGCCTTTTTATTTGTAACAGAAGTAAGAAAGCTAGTACGCTGGATAGGTATTTGTGATGGTAATATGGAAGAAGGTAGTTTAAGATGCGATGCCAATATATCTATTCGTTTAAAAGGCGCCACCACATTGGGTACCAGGGTAGAAGTTAAAAATTTAAATTCTATTCGTAATATAAAAAAAGCCATTGAATTTGAAATAGATCGTCTCATTCAAATTACAGAAACCGGCGGCACCATTGTACAACAAACAAGAAGCTTTGACGCAGGTAACGACACTACTTTTTCTATTAGAGACAAGGAAGATGCAAATGATTATAGGTATTTCCCCGATCCAGATTTAGCACCCTTTCATTTAACAGATTTTTTTATTGAAAGCATTCAAAAAAAATTACCCGCCCTACCCGCTACTTTAAAAAAGCAGTGGAAACTACAATATGATTTATCGGATTACGCCATGGATCAATTGTTAGAGGATAAAGAAGAAGCCGACTTTTATATACAATGGGCAGGGTCATCTCCACATTATAAAGCCATTGCCAATTGGATGATTGGGCCTATTAGAGTAGCCCTACATGAAGGCCTAACTAATTTTCAAGCCTTGTCTACCATGATTCCTTTTTTAGCTGAATTAGTAGATTTAGTAGAAAGCAATCAACTAAGTTTTTCGGTGGCAAGTACGAAGGTATTAAAAGAAATTATTGCCCATCCTGGATCCCCTAAGGTATTTGCCATGAGTGAGAACCTACTACAAACAGGCTCTTCAGAAGAAATTGAAAAATGGATTGATGAAGTAATGACTGCCCATCCAGAAAAAGTACTGGCCTATAGAAAAGGTAAAAAGGGGCTTTTAGGTTTATTTATGGGTGAAGTAAAGAAATTAAGCAAAGGCAAGGCCGACCCTAAAATAACCACTGCCCTATTAGAGCAAAAATTGGCTTAATTTTGTGCCACCAATAACTAATAGCGTTGGTTAACATACATAAAAAATGAACAAAATCATAGAACTCAAATATAATTAGCAATGAATAGTAAAAACGTAGTAGCCATTTTAGTATCAATGATTGTTATTGTTACAGGCTGTAAAAACGGTACAGGTGAAAAAAATTATACGATTTCTGGTACTATACAACATGCTACCAAAGAAAAATTACTATTACAAGAAGTGCCTTATGGAGGACTGCCCATTATCACGATGGATTCTATCACTTTAGGGGAGGACGGCAAGTATTCCTTTCAATTTATTGCTAAGCAAGAAGGTATTTACCGTATTGCTACCGAAAAACAAATGGAGATATTATTTATTAATGATGAAGAGAATATTCAAATTAATGCCGATGCTAATAACTATCAATCTTATACTATTAAAGGATCTAAAACCAGTCAAGCTTTAATTAATTTTCTAATTGAATACCGTAAAAAGGACTCTTCCTTGTTTTCAACTATTTATAATTTAGATGCTTTACAAAAACAAAACGCAAAAGACAGTACTATTTTTTGGTTACAGAAACAACGAGCCACTAAAATTACCGATATCAATAAATTTGTTGAAAATACTATTACAAGTTCTACAAGCCCTGCATTAGTTTATTATACACTAGGATTAAGTTTAAGATCAATGGAATCGGCACAAGTATTAGCTTTAGCAAAAGCTGCTGCAGAAAAAATGAAAGCAGAGCCCCTGGTTCAATTTGCTAATTTATTAAATACACAAGTACAAGCCAACACTAAACCGGCAGCCATTGCTATTGGAACAATGGCTCCTGAAATTGCATTACCAGACGCCAACGGTAAAATTATTGCACTAAGTAGTTTAAGAGGCAAGTATGTATTAGTGGATTTTTGGGCAAGTTGGTGTGGGCCCTGTAGAGGAGAAAATCCGAACGTAGTGCTTGCTTATGAAAAATATAAGAAAAAGAATTTCACAGTACTAGGTGTTTCTTTAGATGATGATAAAGCAAGCTGGTTAGAAGCTATTAAAGCAGATAAATTAAATTGGCAACATATTAGCGATCTCAAAAAATGGGAAAGCATTGTAGTGAGCGTCTACCAAATAGAAGGCATACCCTTCAATGTCTTATTGGATCCTACAGGAAAAGTAATTGCTACTGAATTAAGAGGTGCTGCTTTACAAGATACCCTTGCTTCTATCTTACAATAAAATTTAACGCTGCTTAATAAATGTTTTAATTAAAGCAGGCAGCAATATTAAATTGGTAAAAGTACTTACCACTAGTGTAAGTGAAGTTAACCAGCCTAAGGCCTTGGTGCCTCCAAAATCACTGAAACAAAAAATAACAAAGCCCGCAACTAATACTAAGGAAGTATAGATAATACTTATTCCGGTATGTTTAATAGTTTGTACAAGTGTTGTATGTACATTGTTATTCAAATGTGGTAATTCTTGTTTATAGTTTACTAAAAAACGAATAGTGACGTCTATAGCTATACCAAGGGCTACACTGAATACCAATACTGTAGAAGGTTTTAAAGAAATACCCACCCAACCCATTAAGCCTGCGGTAATAAGTAAGGGTACTATATTTGGGAGCAATGAACACATTAATATAGGGAAGGAACGGAATAAGAATATCATACAAATAGCAATTAATACAAATGCCCAAAAGATAGACTCACTTAATCCCTTAATAATAAAATTACTACCTTCTAAAAAAGTAACACTAGACCCGGTTATTTCTACTTTATATTTACTAGTATCAAAAATAGCAGCGGTAGCACTATCTATTCTATGCAAAAACAAAGGAAGCTGCGCACTACCTATATCTTTCATATTTACACTTACCCTTGTCTCTCTTTTAGCTGAATCAATAAATTTCGATAACAACTGATTAGGGCTAGCGCCCTTGCTATTCGTAGTTTTTTGCGAATCTGTTTTTAAATAAGGCGCCATAAAAGCCATTTCGGTCCCTGTAGGGACTGTATAAGCATTGGAATCTCCATCATAAAAAGCTTGCTTAGCGAATTTAATACCTTCTAATAAACCTAGGGGTTTGCCTAACTCTGGTTGTGCGGATAAGAAAGTATGTAGCTCATCAATAGCTTCTAAAGGTTTTATTGAACGCACTAAGCCATTTTTCTTTTTAGTGTCAATGACTATTTCTAAAGGCATTACCCCACCCGCTTGCTTTTCAAACCATTTTAAATCGGTGTATAAAGTATCCTTTTTAGGTAAATCATCTACTATAAAAGCTTCTTTCTTTATACGCATTAAACCCAGCACAGAAACTAGCACTAAAACTATGGTGATACCAAATACCCATTTAGTATGTTGGAAGGTCCAGCGTTCTATCTTAACCAATACTTTCTCTAAAAATTTATTGTCTAAGTATTTAACATGTTTACTTGCAGGGGCTTTCAAATAAGTAAGTACTGGGGGTATGAACAATAAACTAATTAAGAATAGAGCCATAATATTTAAACCAGAGACCCAACCAAATTCTTTTAACAAAGGGCTTTTCGTAAAGGCAAAAACAAAAAATCCAATAGCTGCTGTAATATTACAAAACAGTGTTACAATTCCCATTCTTCCTACCATTTGCTCAATGGCCTCTTGTTTGTTCTGTGTTTCTTTATAAGTAGTATGATATTTATTTAAAAAATAAATACAATTAGGAATGCCTATCACTACAATTAATGGCGGAATTAGTGCGGTGAGTAAAGTAATTTTCTGGCCTAATAATACCATGGTGCCAAAACTCCATATCACACCCATTATCACCACTGTCAAACTTAGTAAAGTGGCTGATATAGACCTAAAAAATAAAAGCAAGGTAATGGCTGAAAGCAAAAGCGATCCCATTAAAAACCAGAACATTTCTTTTTTTATTCTATCTGCAAGAATGGTTCTTATATAAGGTAGGCCACTAATATGCACTGCTAAACTTGTTGTACTAACAAAAGCGTCCAACTTAGATTGTAAATTTTTAATAATGGCAGAACGCGCGCTGCTATTAATGGAATCGGGTATAAAACTAATAGCCATTATATAGGCATGACTACTTGGGTTATACATTAAATTTTTATAAAAAGGCAGGCCTTCTAAAACAGCCTTATCCACCGCAAGTAAGCTATCTGAAGTATAAGTTGTATTAAAAATTTTACGCGCAGTAAATTTACTAGCCAAGCTGTCTTTAACAATAGTATAGGCGCTGGGTACACTTACTACTTCGGTCACACCAGGGATAGTTTTTATTTGTTTTTGTAATTCGGCAACTTGATTAAAGATACGAGTAGTAAAAAATGAATCTGTCTGAAACCCAATAACCATTGTAGTACCATCTACCCCAAACTTTTTTACAAATTCTTTATAAATAACAAATTTTGGATTGTCTTCAGGAATAGCCTTGGTAAATTCATAACTCAACTTTACTTGAATGGCAAAATACCCCATCACTAAAGTAGCAACTGCTAAAAAGCCAAGGGCAGCTAGTTTATACTTTACAATGTTCTTTCCTAATTGATGCCAAGTCATAGTGTTTATTTTTAAATTAACTCACCCATAAAAACCCAGCAAGTTGGGTGCCCATTCCTATGGCAAAACCCAGCACTAGCTCTTTATTGGTATGATCAGATACTATCATTCTAGCGCTCCAAACCAAGCCTGCAATGCATACGGAAAGCAGCACCCAGGGTAAATTATTAATAGGATAATAAAAACTTACTAATAGAACTGCTGTTAATAAACCACTCACACCCATCGCATGTAAACTCACTTTTATAAAATGATTGGCAGTAAGTCCAATGGCGCTTGCTATGAAAATACCAAAGTAAAAATATTTTAATGCTAAAGGCTGGTCGGTGAAGTTTCTACTTAAATAATACATCCACCAATAAAAAAACATCACAATTACATAGGGAATAATTCTATCTTTCTGTGTTTTTAAGAAAATGCTATCGCTAAATTTCAATCTCCATAATAAGAAAACCGCAAAAGCTGGAAAAAAAGCGGTTAACCAAAACACACTAAATAATTTTAGCTTTAATTGCCAGTCGGTGATACTCGCAAACTCAAATGGCACTACCTGCATTAAATAAAGAAAAAAATAAGTGGGAATAAATAAAGGATGTAGTATGAAAGACACTAGATGAGCCAATGTTTTTAAAAGTTTCGGTTGTTGGTTTTCCATTAATCTGTTTTTTAACTACAATTCTTTACGTAATCTAGCCACCGGTACATTTAATTGTTCTCTATACTTTGCCACAGTTCTTCTAGCAATATTATAGCCTTTTTCTTGCAACTGCTCTGTTAACTCATCGTCACTGAAAGGCTTATGCTTGTCTTCTGACTCTAATAGTTCTTCTAGTATAGCTTTTACCTCTTTGGTGCTTACTTCTTCTCCAGAATCGGTAGTCAATGATTCACTAAAAAAATATTTTAATAAGAAAGTGCCAAACTCTGTTTGTACATACTTACTATTGGCTACCCTACTTACTGTGGAAACATCTAAAGAAGTTTTTTCTGCAATATCTTTTAATATCATTGGCTTTAACTTAGTGGTATCTCCCGATAAAAAGAAAGCTTCTTGATGCATTAAAATAGATTTCATAGTATGCAACAAAGTTTGCTGCCTTTGCTGAATCATCTCAATAAACCATTTAGCAGCATCAATTTTTTGTTTGATAAAAAATACGGCTTCTTTCTGAGATTTATCTTGCTTATTGCTATGTTCGTATTCTTTTAGCATTAATTTATAGTCATCGCTAATAACAAGTGGTGGCGCATTACGGCTATTCAAGGTTAATTCTAAATGGCCATTATTAATAAGCACTGTAAAGTCTGGTATAATATACTTATCGGCCTCACTCATATGTCCCGTCTCTGCACCGGGCTTAGGATTTAAAGAAATAATTTGATGAAGCACTTCTTTCATTTGTCCTTCCTCTAAATGCAAACTTTTTTGAATTTTATCGTAATGCTTGCGCGTAAATTCTTCAAAATGTTTTTCAATGACTGTAATAGCTAATTTCCTTATTTCATCAGCTGCTGGATCTTGCATGGCTTCTTCTCTCAGTTCTGCTTGCTTTCTTTTTAATTGAATAAGCAAGCACTCTTGTAAATTTCTAGCACCAATACCAGGCGGGTCAAACTGCTGCACTTTCAATAATAAGGCTTCTATTTCTTTTTCTTCCACCCACATACTTTGTTTAAAAGCCAAGTCATCGGCAATGGACTGTAGGGCTCTTCTCAAATAACCATCATCATCTAAACTGCCAACTATTTGTTCGGCAATTTTATAATCATGATCTCCTAAGGCCAACATACTCAATTGATCCATCAATAATTCATGTAAACTCTGTTCTGCTCTAATGGGAATGACTTTATCATTATCTAGTTCAGGATAATAATCGTCCTTGGTTTTATAATCAGCTACATCTCCTTCATCATCAAAACTATAATCACTTAATTCTTCATTACTCATTTCAAATTCATCCACCGGAATAGCTTCCTCTTCCTCTGCACTACTTTGTAATAAATCGTCAGGCATTTCTTCCACCGATTTTTCCATATCGCCTTCTAATAAATCGGCATTCATTTCTAAAGCAGGATTTTCTTCCAACTCTTCTTTCACTCTTTGCTCAATTTGGGCAGTAGGAATTTGTAACAACTTCATTAGTTGTATTTGCTGTGGCGACAATCGTTGTAATTGTCTTTGCTGCAAAGATTGACCTAATGACATAATCGCTGCTTTAAGAAATTGCTTTTTCTATCACGCTTAAAAATGCAGCTCCTTTTTCATGCACTTGCTCTTCCGTCCATAATAAACTAATGGCTGTGGAAATGCATCTACTCATGATGGCATCGCTTTTTTCAAAAGACTTTGTACTTAATGCAGCTAAAGCTTTTTGCTGCGCTTCATTTAAGGCAGAAAGGCTTTGCACATTTTTAAGATGTGCCCATTTTTTAATATAATGCCAGTTGTTGGCATACCAATAAAAATTACCTGCTAAAATATTAGCCTGCTTCATGGCATCCATTAC
>Ga0209499_1001219_pt1 | contig 18220 bp, 22 predicted proteins | sample C_130208_EF_Meta_FD_187306 | JGI IMG/M metagenome (GOLD analysis project Ga0209499, IMG submission 187306) | Freshwater microbial communities from Lake Croche, Canada to study carbon cycling - C_130208_EF_MetaG (SPAdes) (version 2) | ecosystem: Environmental > Aquatic > Freshwater > Lake...
CAGAACGCAATCGACCGATTCCAAGGTTGGATTCGTCGTGAAATAGGCGGTCCCGATTGTAAGCGAGAAAACGATCATATTCTCCCCGTCCTCGGAGGCAGTCGACGCGGTGGCGATTGGTGTCCCGGTGTAAACGCCGACAACGCGTATTCGTGCCAGCCATACCGACGCCGCGCCCATGTCCTGCAATTCGCTTCCCCGGTAAAATTGGACGCCTAGCGAGTAGGTTCCGCCAGCGACTAGCGCCGGGGTCATTTGGGGCGGCGTCGAGTCGCCTGGTCGCTGAACCCAAGCGTTAAGGTCAAGGTCGTAAATCAGCATGGCAGGAGGTTTCTATTTTTGGCGGTGAATGTCAATTTGAAAACCTTAGTGGATTGGTAAGGATTTCTTTTGAGTAGTAGGCGGGCAAGTTTTGCACCGTGCCTGTGTAGACGCTCCGGGAGTGGTCAAGATCGGAACGCCGACCGGCTGCTCTGGCGTGCCGACCGGCAACTTCCTGGCACGTGGGCGAGGCCATTTCTTTTCTAGTTCTTCACTCATGAGTCAAAAACAAAAACTTCGCCAGATATTGTCGGCTTAACACCAAGACGAGTAGACTTCCAACATTTTACCATTACATTGACAATACGAGTTTCCCCGACGTCAGACGGCACGGCTGGGTAAAACCATTCGCTAATGCCATCGCCTCCAGAATAATTCCATGAGCGCGAGGCTAAAAGAGACGGACGTGTAGGCTCAGGTCCGATTCTTCCGCCCGAATCCCAATCGAGCCACGCCTTCGGAAAGAAACCCTCGTCCCACTGCATTTCCCAAGTTGATCGGGTGTATCCAGTTGGAATACCAAACCGGTATCTGACAAACATTACTAGTATAATAATGTCACCATACCCGTCAACTGGAGTATATTCTTTGCGAAAAGATACACAAGATCCATAATCGTCCATCGTTTCCCAATCGACTGCCGCAACCATTGCCGCAAATGATGCGGACCGTGAAGCATTGATGTCAACCGGATTTGAAAAAGTTGCGGTAACGTCTCCAGTTTGCGGTTCGCCTTGAGTAAAATCAACATGAAACGGCTCTATGTCGACGCCTCCTAAGGTAGCCCAATAGTTTTTGGGGGCATTGTATTCTTGAAATCCTCCATCCGCATAATCATATCGAAAAGTTCGGTAAAACTTATTTGTGACAGAATCATAGAATACATACATGAGGTATCCATTTCCAGATATGCTTTGGCATTCTTTTTTGGGAGTATCACACAATGGCAGCTCACAAGAGCAGCAATTTAGTAAGTTCACCTCTTCAATGGTGGCAATTTTCATGCGCGGGATGAGCTAAGGATTCCGGCGCATTGATTGATCGTCACGTTGCCGCAACCAACTTTTTCAAAATCTGCACCGCCATTCCCGACCGTCAGCTTCCCAAGTGGTATGATCACGGTTCCGAGTCCATCTGACACGTCCGGGTTGGTGTTGTCGGGATAGTTGGTCCCCTCCGTCCATTCTATCTTAGTGAATAAGCTTCCTGCGGAGGCGCTTGAAGTCACGATGCCAGGTAAAAAGATTTCCCCATCATCGTCGCGCTGAGATTCGCACGGAACCGATAGATAGACGAGCCATGCGCCATCGGCACTTAGATTGATCCCCTTGGGCGGAACGTTAAAATTCTTATCTCCGCAATAGCAGACACCGCCGCGAATGCCTCTGGTGAATCCTTCTAATTCGACGCTTATGATTTCCCCGAATGGGCAAAGGCTTGTAGTTGCGGGAGGTCGTTTTTTAATCACTGAAAGCGTAGTCCCCCCCGGCGTGCGCGAGGTTCTAATTCCAAATCCCGGTTTGATTTCGCTTGCCTGTTGTCCAAGCACAATCGAATTTAGCCGAACTGACGACAGCTCGATGTGAAGCGGATTGTGAGGTTGGAAATGTGGGAAATCGTTCATCCTTGTGGGTAAAGGTCAGGGTCCCATCCTCCGGGGCCGGAAAGCTGGTATTCTTCAACAATGGTGACGACGCCCGCCTGCTTCGTCCATGAGACTCCCATCACAAGATAATTTTGATCAATGGGTGCAGGTGGACATGGAGACGGTGGAGCAAGTCTTTTTCCGACTTTATCAAGCAATCCACTGCCCGGGATTGAATCGCTCGCGTATGTGCGTTTGTAAATTGCACCCGGCTTCAAAAATGATTCAATGCCGCGACGTTTTTTTTCCCAGAGCCCTTTCACAAGTTCGCTCCATGCTGGATTCGCCTCTTGGCAATTTTGAAGCCTCAACTCAATATCGTTGATGTCCGCTGCTGTTACTGGCGGATTGTCACGGGGTAGGTAGTATGCTGGATTCGTCTCAATCGGTGCTTCCGTCAATGTCCTACTGTATTCGTGTTGCGCCAGTGATTGAGGATCGGTCGCAATGACTCCGCGATAGATGGACGTGATCCGAATGATTCCGCCGTGTTCTTGGTCAAGGTCCGATTCGTAGCACTTGAGCGCAGGAATGAACGGGTGATTTGTGAGATAAGCCGGGATGACCGCAAATGCCGACGTGTCAGCGCACTTGTAGGTAAGGGACGCCTGCGCGCTCCCGTCCGGGTTAAGATGCAGCGGGCGCTCCGCTTGGTATATCGCTCCGGTGACGTTGCCGATTTTGATTGTAGCCATGTTAGCGTGCGAGTGTTACTGGCCGAGTCCTCGGTTCGGTGTTTTTTTGAATTGCTTGAAGTGTCTTTTCCGACTGCTTTTGAGCTTTGAGTTGTTCAACGGCGGTCCGCTCGGAAAGGCTCATTCCGACATTCAAATACCCACCGCCGCCACCAACTTTGGCAAGATTATCTGCAATGACGTAACGGCCTCCTTTTGTGTTGAGGTCGGAAAGAATCTTTGGTGCCTTCTCGCCCTCCCCTGCCTTACCGCCCATCTCCTGAGCGGTTGCGGTTGCACGTCCAATCACGTCGGCAAACTTCGCCTTGTCATCGTCGGTATTAAAGACGTTGGCTTTTTGGAAAACTCCAGCCTCGCCCGGTTTGAACATGGCTTCTTTTAGGCCCGTTAGTTTTTCGCCAACGCCGTCGAGAAGTTGACCGCCAGCGTTTTTAAGTGAGTCGATTATGTCTTGAGGAACGATGCCGCTTGTCTGGTCGTAAAGTTCCCCGAACGACTGGCTTTCGACGCCGCCCATTCCAAGAAACTCTTTTGCGCCGGGGATCGCTTCGATTCCTGCTTGCACCGCGTATTGCACGCCTGCTTGCATGGTCCGAAAGATGACGTTCAGGCCGTCAAGGATCGTGGCAATGAACTTTGACGCGATTCCAACAAACGCTTCTGCAAACGTCTGGACGCCTTCCCCGCTGAAGATCAGGTCAAATCCCTTCTTCATCATTTCGACCGACCAGAGAAGCGCCTTGCCTAGCTGTTCTCCGATGTAGGGAATCGTGAGGTTGGCGAGGTAGTTGAACCCGCCAACAAGCCAGTTGACGGACTCCTTAAAAGCCAGCGTCAAGCCAAGTTGTAACGCCGTGTAAATGTCGCCATTTGCGAAAAGTCCGATCAAGATGTTGGCGGCGTCCGCGATGTATTTCCCGAACTCCTCGCCGATGCTCCCGAGGTCGATCTGATTGATGTAATCCAGAGCGATTTGAAGCGGCTTAACGAACTGCTCCGTCATGGCTAGAAAAAACGTCTTAACCTTGGAACTGATCGCTTCCATCGTATTCCAGACGGTTTGCAACGCCTTGCCGGAACGGCTGAGGATGTCCGCTTGCTGGCCGTAGTCCTTCGATGCGTCTTTCAGCGCGTCGGCGTAGTTGTCCGCTCCCATGAAAATTTCCGAAATGTCTCGGCCCGACTTGATGAAGTCGTCAATATGGCCTTGCGCTTCCTGCGCTCCCATCCCGGTTTTTTCAAGCGCCTTTTGAGTCAAAAGCAATGCGCCAGGATCAAATCCCGCCATTGTTCGGGATGCGTTTTGCATCTCCTTCCCAAAGTCGATTGCATCCTTGATGCCATCTTTGAAAAACTCGCCAACCTTGAACGCTGCGAACCCGGCAGCTAATCCGCCTAAAAGGTTCTTGGCCGACTTGATGGCCTTGTCGAACCCGTCGATATTAAGTTCGAGGTAGCCGATTGCTTTTGGTCCGGGACTTGCCATGGTTCAGAATGCTTTTGTGGTTTGATCTGCGAGCTTGTCGAGCTTGGCTTTGTAGCCGGATTTCGCCATTTCCGCCGACTTGTCGAAAACGTGCTTCTGCTTGTCCACGATTTCGGAGAATGCCGACTTGTTCATCACCCAAATGCGAATTGAAAAACCCACGCTCTCAATCTTCGTCGTTACCCATTTGCGGGCGAACGTGCCACGGGCGCGGATACGTCGATCGAGCTCTTGTTTGACGGTTGACCCTTTCTTGTAGTGCCTGATTCGACCCTTTAGGCTTTTGATTTTTTCAAAGATCGTCTGTGGCGACGGCGCAATCAACCATCCTTGTTCCTTGGCAATCTTGATAAAGAACTGTCCCTGCTGTTCCGCTACGGTTTTGCCTTGTCGCTTGGCGGTTTCCTCCATTCGGTCAAATGCGCTGTCGAATCCTGACGGGTCAAATCTCATCAATCAGTTTTGCAAGTTCAGAGCGGGATGATTCCGGCTCGGTGTTGACGTTTTGCATTCGCATGAATGCATGGCAATAAGCGTTTCCGCGTGCAAGGGGTAGTTCCCACCGAATGAAGTGTTCGCTCCATCCGGTATAACGGGCAATGAGGGCGACGTATGCAGCTTCATCAGGTGGGTCGATTAGTTTCCCAGCGGGTCCGGTTCCAAGGACGGATCAGAGATAGGAACGGCGCGGTTGCTGTTGGAGTGCTGCATGATCGCGCTGAACAACTCAGCAGCGGCGGCGTAATCGCTCGGTCCGTATTTGATTTTGTCCATCCATTTAGCAACCTCGGCGTCAAAGTCTTCCGGTTTACGGCGACCCTTGCGAAGTTCAGCTTCAGGGCAAATGCACCCGAAAAGGAACGTCGCGGCATCGGTCGGTCCGAAGTTGGACGAGTTGAGAAGGCTGATGATGTTGGCCTTTCTTGAGTAGCTCGGTGCAAGGATTTCGATTCCCTTGAACTCCCAAGTTTGATCCATTGTGTCGATTGTTTCGAGTGTGTCGGTCATAGTAGTTTTTTCATTTTGTCACGCAATTCACGGCTTGCGTGTTCGCCGATGAGAACGGTTTTCTCGCCAACCTGAATGATCCTGATTGGCGAGACTTTCTTTCGGATTTCGCCAAGGTAGCATTCCCGGTTTTCAAGAACGCCTTTCATCCAGTAAATCGGATGTTCCTTGTCCATCGTGAACTCTTCCCAATTCCGCGCCTTGGAATAAGCGTTGATAATTTCTTTGGCTGTGTCCCGGTGGTCCGGGTTGTCCAAGCCAAACCAAAACTTGTATTGCTCCTTTCTAACGCCGTGGCGCTCCTCGATTTCGCAAGTGACAGGATCACTTGGACGCCGAGGAACGCCAATGGCTACTAGAATGGACGCCAACTTGATGTCGGTGACGAAAATATCTGTCATAGGTTTGGCGGTTTACGCGAACTTGTAGCGGGTCGCGGTGGCAGTGATTTTCTTGAACTCGGTGTTGCCGCCAGCCACGTCCACGTCATCCGTGTAGATGCCGCCAGTCGTGACTCCGTTAAGTCCGTTTTTGTTTGCGAACGCGAGAGACACCCCAGGAGCCGCAGCAGCGACTCCAGTGGTTCCAACGATGACGCCAGAAATGCTGATGGATTGGGTTGGGTTGTAGAACGCGACAAGAGCGAAGTCGCCTTGCTCGTCACGGACTTGATTTTTTTCGCGGGTGTCCTTGCTGGACGTGGTTTGAACGAGGATTCCGGTTTCTGCGGTCAAGCCCCAGGTTGAGCCGGTCGTGCCGATTGTGATGACAGCCATGATTTTGAGTAGTTGTTGGTTTGGTTCTAGTCGTTTTGATCTGTCATTTCAAGCCAATCCTTAGTTAATTCGTAAGGATTCACGCAAGCTGGTCAAGCGACATGCAGTAAACCCAATAGGTCATGTCGTAATTCGTTGATTTCCGGTCGTTGTCGGTCGAAATCACTCCGGTTGTCGGTTGCCATCCGTGGCAGTGGAATCCGGCAGTTTGGGAGAGTTTCGCGGCGGTCGAGTCGTAAGCGAAGTTGTTGATCGCATCCAAAACCTTTTGGCGGAATCCGGGGGTGTTTTCCTTCGTATGGCTCCGAAACGCCAAGGTGCCGGAAACTTTGAAAATGCCGCTGCCGGGCGTGATTTGCTCCTCCGACGCGTTGCACTGGATCACGACGTAAGGCATCGGCGCTTTTGTAATGTCCGCGTCGGAAAGGTAAACCGGGACTTGGAGCTTGTTCCCCACCGCGTCCGTGATGGTTGCTTGGAGTAGTCCCTGAATCGCTTTCTCGGTGTCTTGGAGGATCATTGTCTTAGGCTCCTCTCACGGTTGCAATCAGTTCGTTGCCATCCGCTGAGAGAATGGACGAAAGAACGATCTTTGATTTCCACGGTTTGACAGATTGCCCGGTTGCGGCTTTCGGTCGGACTCCCAGCTTGGTTCCGATCTCGATATTGTCGCGGTCGGACGCTTTAAAGTGAACGCGCTGCATGTCGATTGCTTCCGGCCCGCCGTATCCTTCCGCCTCGTCGCTTAGGAGGTCGTCAACCAAGACGGTGTAGGTCTTTGCGCCAACCTTGCATTCGGCGGGCATGTCCCGGTCAAAAAGCTCCGAAAGGTCGGACGCCATGAGTGATTGCATGGTGTCGCTCATACGCTGGCAAATTCGGGTTCGTGTTTCCTAATTTCATTGACGTTCACGCCGTTCTTTTCCGCTAAGGCTTCCGGGTTGCGCTCGTAAAATAGCTTTTCGCCCGCGACGTAATGCGGCTCCGCGTTTTCCCATTGATACGTCGCATCCCACGGGATCGCCGGGTTAAATGCCGGATGATCGTGGTAAAGCACAAATTCAGGAGCCCAAACGTAACGGCAAAGCCCCGCCTTGTCGTCTTGGATGGCGCGAAAGCTGTTTTCAGTGTCGGGGAATACGGTCGGGTATCCACGATGGAAGAATCCGTTTTCTCCGGGATCGCGGGATGCTTTCAGCTCCATGTATGCCCGCGTCATGATCGTGTTGACGCTCAATCGGTCGGTCCGGTGGCCGTCGTTTGGCGCAACGAAAACCGGGTCGGATAACGTCCCGACAATCCCTGTTAAAGTGTCGTCCCATCCTTGCGGAGGGTAGCAGTCGTCCTGCGCTTGAATGATGATTTCTCCAATCGCCGCGCCTGCCGCCGTGTCGTAATTCCAGCCCGGTCCCTTTTGATCGGTGACGGTATGTTTGAATCCTTGCAATAGACGAATGCTCTTTTCATCCCAAGCGTGCATCCCAAAAACGTAATCGACGTTTTCCGGGTGATTGGCGCGGGAAAGCCACATTTCACGGATGGCTAGTGCCTTTTCTGGACGATCAAGCGTGGCGTGAATGATTGAGAAGATCGGGTAATCTGGATTTGTTTCAGCCTCGAAATCATTTCTTGCCTCAATCTCCCTGTCGTTTAATCGCAGGCATTGACGGTAAAGCTCTTTCGCTTTCCACCCATACCATTCGTTGTTTTGATTCCAGTAGGTCATCGACGGCTCCGGCGTATCGTTGATCCGTTCCGCCAGCATCAATGCCTTTTTGTTGTCGCCGTCGATCAGTGCGTAATTGGCGAGCAATGCCAGTGCCTCGCGTCGATCCGGCATGAGCGCGAACGCTTCCGCCGCGTTACGCTTGGAATCCTCGCCAACCTGGGAAAGTTGCAATAGAAGTTCGTATTGCTCGATTCGGTCAAGGTTCCCACATGCGAGAGAGGCTTTTGCGGCCCGCTTGAACTTCCCGTGTTGATTGGTCTGGAAATACTCTTGCGCGAGGTAAAAGAAATTGCGGGCGGATTGCTCGATCTGAGTTTCGAGAATCGCCACGTTGCGCTCATGGCTTCCGGTCTTTGATTCCAGCGGGGAGTGAATGAACACAGCATCCGTCACGATACGATAGGACACGTCTTTCGGGAATGCGAGTTGTTCGTGGACGGGGTAACGCCATTTTGATCCAAGATCAGCGCGGATCAATCTCTCGCGCATGACAACTTGCTTGTCCCCCCGAACGTTGTAGGGCATGATGTAAACCTCATGCTTACCGTCTTCCGCTGCTTGGCGGATTGCCTCCGCTGCGCCATCGGCAAGAACGTCGTCGGCGTCGGCCCAAAGCAGCCAATCCGAATCCGTGCGGCCCGCGATTTCCCATGCCATTTGCCTTGCCTTCCCAAAGTCGTCAACGTGAGGGAAATCGGTCGCGTTGAAATAGGCTTCGGTGTGGATTGGTTTTTCAAGTTCAAGGCAAAGCTCTTGTGCTTTGCGAAGCGTCCAGTCTTGGAACTTGGTCCCAGTGGCTCGCACAAGAACAATGGAATCGACGGCGGGAGCAAAAGAACGGATGAAGCGTTCAATGACGGCTTCCTCGTTTCCAACAATGGCGGCAAGTGTAATTTTCATGATAAGTTATAAAAAAGGGTAGGTTTTCGAGGTTTTGGTTTTCCAAGATGGCCGATTCTGATTTTTTCACGGGTGGATTCTGATTGGATTCTTCCCATCAAACTTTTGGATCGTTTCTCTCTGGTTTCCTGTGATTGAATTTTGCCTCGGTGTGAATCTCTTAGTTTCTGTCTGGTCTCTTCTGAGATTGGCTTTCGGTCTTTGTGGCCTCGGAGTATTTTCGGTTGCGGGGGATTTTCAAGACGCTTGCGGGCTGCGGTTTCCCGTCTTTTTTGGCTTAAAATTTCAAGGGTCTCCGCGCTGTGCTTTCTTCCTCTTCTAGCATCTCCCATTTTCTTTTTTGTTTCTTCTGAGTGTCGGAGTCCTGTTTTTTTGATTCTTATCAGTTCCTTCGTTTTTTGAGATTTCGAGGAACCCGAGTTCCCTCCGGAATCCAAATTTGTAAGGGGGTGCCCTAAGTTGAATGAATCAGAAATCCAAATTCTTTCCCGCTCCTGCCAGTCTTCGTCGTTGGAGTTTTCGATTGTTTCAAGAACTCGCATTTCTGGAACCATTCCCAGAGACTTGAGACTTTTGATCCAATGGTTTTTGTAGTTTTCCGCTTTGTCTTTGATGTGACCGTAAAACCTCTTTTTTAGGGAGATTGTTTTTCCAATGTAGCGAAGATTCCCGTTCCTTGGGTCATACAGACCGTAAATGTAAACCGTCATGCCGGGAGGTTAAATGATTAACCTCCCGGCAGTCAAGTTAATTCAACTCTTAAGCGTAAGAGGTAGTTATGAGTTCGGCGGCGGTCTCGTCGATGATTTTCTCCGCGACGTGCTGGCGAACGCGCATCACGTTGGAGCGACGCTCATCCGAACGGTAGGTTTCGGGAGTGAACAAGCCAGTCGTGTCTTTCGACCACTGGATCGTCCGTCCGATTCCGCCCGCTTGGTATTCGCCGCCTTGAATTTGAGCAACGCTAACGTATGTATCCGACCAGATGAATGAGCCAGAATAGGTCTGGCCCTTTTGGTTGGCGTTGTAAGCAGCTTTGGCGACAAACAACGTATCCACGCCGAGAGCGCGGGCAACATCATCTTCACCTGGAAGCGTGAACTGACTCGCAGACTTCGGAACGACACCGAAAATCTGGTTCTGCATGAGCGTGGAACGCTGAATGCGGTAGAACACGTTTGCCGACATGATGATAGCGTTTGGAACGATACCCTTTTTCAAGAGGCGCAGCTTGGCAGCAGCGACATCGGCTGGAAGGTTAATCGTAGCAAGGTTAGCTTCGGTATAGGCAACGGCGGCTGCTGTTGCGGTAAACGTGGAAGCGTTCATCACAGCGGCGGCAACACGGGTTTCGTAGCTGATCTGAAGGGACTTCATAAGAAGGCTTGCTTCGGTAGCTTCGATGTTCATGAACCGCTCAACTTCGGCCTCATAGGCGTCGTCAATAATGGACTCCAGACCGTATTCAACAGCATCGAACGTGTCGGTGTCATACTTTCGGTTGACGCGCTGATAAGCATCTCCAGCTTCGCGCGGAAGCGCATCGCCATTGAGCAATTCAGCGTTGGCGAGCTTGGCACGCATGTAGATACCGCGCTTCACGTCTTCGCTTTTGACAGGAAGGATCTTGTCGGCGATGAAGAGTTTGTTGAAGTCGGCATTGGCCTGCATCGCAAGCGCGTAGATGTCGCTTCGAGGGGTGGCTTGTGAGTTGGTGTAAGGCATTGTCTTTGGTGGTTGGAATTACTTCCTTTATTGATTAGTTGTATTTCGAGAACTCAAGAACAATACCGTTGGATGCAACCCCTGCTTTCAGTCCCTTCAAAAAGGCGCTGTTACCAGTGGTCACTGTTCCGGCAAATCCACCAGTGATAATGGAATAGCTTGTTGCTGGAGTGACTGCGGTTCCGCTAACGGCAACCATGTAGGTGCCGGGAGCAGACCAAAGTTTCACGCTGGCATAATTTGCATCTGCCGCGTCTTCTTGAAGCACGCCAACGCCGAAAACGCCGTTCGCGCATGCTTTGATTGTTCCGTCGGTTTGAACGTCAACTGCGACATAGGCGGAAATTGCGCCCGATGCCAAGAATGACTTAAACCCGTCGCTGTTTTGTGAGGACATGATTTCTGTTTCGTTTGTTGTTAAAATGGATCAGGCAGATTTAACCAAGCGATGAGCGGCGTATGCCTTCTTGATTGATTCATCTTTGCCGATTTTCGACAAAAGAAGTGATTCGGCTTTTACGCGGTCGCCATCGAAGTTCTTAGCTTCGTCGTCAATCATCTCCGAATAGGTTTTCACCTTTGGAGCGGTTCCGCTGTTACCTGGCTTCTTAAGCGTCGAAACTCCAAGTTGCGCGGCAAACTTCTTGAAAGCACGTTCAGCGGCCATTTCGACCTTTTTGGTGATTTCGTCGTCAATGTCGGCATCTGGATTTTTAGCAGGTTCGTTTTGCTTATCAATGGCAACAACGTCAGGCTTTTCAACCTCATCGGTGTCGGGTTCTGGAGTAGCAAATCGCTTTGCCATTTCTTCCATTTGTGAGGAAAGAGCGTCGAACTTCTTCGACAACTCTTCATACTTATCCGGGGTTTCTTCCGGTGTGTTTTCAGGTTCCATGTTTTTGTTGTTTTCAGTTTCTGGCGAAATTGCCGAGAATAGAGAAGAATTGGCGGCAGGGTCATCCACGATGGCGGCAGCGACGACTTCATCGCAGCGGGACAAGCAAACGGTTCCGCGTGCCTTGTCAGCCCCGGTGAACTCCATGCTGATTCCCATGTGCGTAGGATTTGTAGCTGCGATTTCAAGAAGGCGCGGGCGGCGCGGCTCCGACTCGTAAAGATGGATGTCGGCAAGCACCTTTTCGGCGGTCATGCAAAAGTTGTCAGCCCATCCGACAATCTCGAAAACGCCGCTGCCGTGATCGGCCTTGACTTTGATCGTGCCGAGCTTTTTGCACTGCTTGAAAATCTGCTCAAGCGTCACCTCGTCAACGATCACCTGTCGGCCTTTGTCGTCAAAGTGGCCCTTGGCGTCACCCATCGAAATGAGAGAAGCGGCACGGATGATGCCCTTGTCGGATTCGACTACCGGGGCGCTGAGTGCGGAGAAGTATTTCATGGGTAGTATTTTTCACGGATGGACTTTGGAAGCTTGCTTGAGTTGAAGCTGCCGTTCTCTACGATGTCGTAGCTGATCGCGTAGGCTTGGTTTTCGGGATAACCTTCGTGGATCAATGCCATGACAAGCGAGTGACGGTCATCGCGCTTGATGGCCGTCTTGATCTTTTCGCGTTGTTCTTCTGGTGTGGTCGGCTTCTTTTCCGGCGCGTCATTCTGCCCGCGAAGCCGCGCCCGCTGGTTCTTGTCCCGCTGGATTTGCGCGTCGATCTGGTCGATTTCAACGCGAAGTCGTTGGACTAGGGAAGGTGAGAAGTCGTCACCCTTGGCTTGGACGTTGATCAGCTTTTGCTTTAGGTCGTCACGTTTAGCGCGGTTGGCTTGGATCGAATCCGTAAGCTGTCCGATTTGCGCGTCATGCTTGCCGAAATTCTTGCGGGACATTTCCGAACTGGTCGCGTCCGTAGTAGTGGATTCCGTCGCGCTTTCCGATACACTGAGAGGCTTCGCTGGACCGCTTCCAAAGATGTCCTCGACCGGCACGCCAATATCTTCGGCTACCTTGGTTTTGATCTGGTGCCAACGCCCCATTGACTTTGCCACCTCTTCTGGATCTTGAGCGTTATCCACCCAATACTTGAGCGGGTCAAGTAGCCCAGTTTGATAAAGATTCACCGCTGCGGTTGCTTCCTTGCCGATGTCCGGTTGCGGGTGCGATCGGTAGCCCCATCGCCCCTTCGTAATGCTTCGGAGAACACGCTGCGGGAAAATTCCTTTTGCAACTGCATCGAAAAGAAAAGCGTTTTTGATACGGTGAGCATGAGGGGCAAGGACGCGCTGCCCGCGCTCAAACTCCGCTTTAGCCTGCTCACTTTCGAGTCGGCTAGACACTCCCCCGAGGGCCGACGCATCCAAGGCAAAGGAATATGGCAAGTCGTAGGACATTGCCGTGAGCTTTAAGAGCATAGTCATCAAAGCCTGCTCTTCGCTCGATGGAGAATTGCTTGACGGAAACTTGATGTCGGTTCCGCCCGCTAGGTGATTAATCTGGCCAAATTGGATATCCTGTTGCATCGCCATTGCCCCGCCTCCGGGGACATTGACGCCGTAAGGGTCCATTGCTCCGCTACCAATTGTGGCACCGTTGGAGTTGGTGAAAACTGTCAACGCACTGGACAGCTTGGCTTTTCCTTTGACGAAATCAATCATCTCGTAAAGATCGCGCAAGTTGGTTGTGGCGGTCGCCAAACGTGAAACGCCGCGATACTGGTCAATTCGTAGCGGATCGGTAAAATGGACAAATTGAAATGCTGGAATGTCAACCGGGTTGTCATAGACATTCAAAGTCATCGACCGATGGAAAACTCGAAAGTGGGTAATCTCACCATATTCCCCAATAATGCAGCCAGAAACGTAATTATTGGAAACAACATTTTGATAAACGCCTCCAATTCGATCTGGCTCGACCGCTTGAATTTTCAAATCAAACTCAAGAGCTTCATCTTCCGACATTCCATCTTGCAGCCCAGGTCGGACAAATGCCCATCCGTAATCACCTCCGCGATTGCAGCCCATGATGCCGAACTCCATCATTTTGAAAAAATCGTATCGGCCAGTAACGTCGCAATTTGGAAAGATTTCGTCGTTTAAGTAAGATTCGACTTCTAGGTCAAGCGTGCTGTCACCCGTCTGTGCGTGGTAGGAAATCGGCGCAGTATAGAGCGCGTATTTCCTATTGAGCATTTTTGCTGGAGAAAAGTTGCGTTCAAGATCTTCTGCCTCGCGCATTAGCTGGAGTCGGTCCCGCTGAACGTCATACGAGTTCGGGGACATATTTTGCGGTGCGCTAGCCCGCTTGTAGGTCATTCCTGCTCCGTCGTATCGAAATTCATGTAAAACGCGACGTGCAGCTAGCCGCTTCATCCCCGAAATTGGGGCGACGGCGCAAACGGCCCGGTCAAGGAATGATGGCTTGAACTCTTTCACGATTGACGGTTTCGTCCGAGGCTAGAATTAAAGCACGATCGGACCTGCTCAGACCGAGTGCCTTGGATTAACCCAAGCGCATAAGATGCCTCTTGGAGCGTAATTTGCGCTGATTCTAGCGATGGAAAACTAAATGAACGGCCAGCGATAGTGTAAGAGATGCCCCGGACCGTTCCGGCGACAATAGCGCGTTTGCAGGCATCACGGATGTCGATTAGATCCGATGCTTCCAGTCCTACGAGGGTTTGCTTGACCGCCATTGGCGCGAATCATTACTAAAATAGTAAGGATTGCAAGAGAAAACTTTTTCGATATGGTTGCGGCATGTCAAACACTGCCTTTTCCACTATTGCCTCAAATCCGATCCTTGCTCAACCCGTCGTTGATGGTCCTATTTACATCCGCTCGGATAACGCTGCTGACGCGACAACGCTTGCGATCTACGGCACGATTGCCGCGGCACCTGGATCGCAAACGTTGACGCTTGCGGGCAAGGTTGAAGTCAATTCCACATCCAACTTTTCCGCCCTAACCCAAGCAATTCTTGGAGTTGCCGAGGCGGGAACGGTCAGCGGTTACGCGGCGGGAACGTCGGCGGTGGGGGACATTACCGGCCTGACAAACCCATCAGACGGCGCGACACTGACAATCGGATTGACCGGATTCACCCGCGCCTATCGCTTCAAAAACACGCTGGCGGCGGCGTATGACGTGAAGATCGGCGCGACGGTTCAGGATACAATGTCGAATTTTAGTAAGGCCATCAATGCCAGCGGAACGCCGGGGACCGAGTATTACGCCGGAACTTTGGTCAATCCTTATTTGTCCGCTACGGTTTCGACTTCGGTTGTGACACTGACTGACAAAATCCCGTGCAACCGTCAGCTCGCGTGGACGTTTACCGAATCCGCTAGCAATTTTGCCAAACGGGTTCCGCGTGACGGTGCAGACGGAATCCAGCTTTTCACGTTTTCGCCGTCTGTTTTGACCGCTGCCAACAAGTTGACATTTTCAACCGAGGATACCGTTGCAACGACGCTCCCGGCTTTGATGCGCGGCGTCTCGTCTGCCGTGTCGATCAACGGCGGAACGTCCATGTTCCGCTACTATACCGATCATGCAATCACGGTCCGCTTTCAATCGTCAACCGACAATCAAAACTGGCACACGACTTCGGAAGGGGATTTGACTCTTTCGACCTCCGCATGGACGACGGTTATATTCGCTCAGGTCCATGACTTTCTCCGCATGGTGATCGTGACGAACTCCAATACGACCGACACGGTTTTTGACGCTCGCGTGGTTTATTGAGCCCGACCGTCGATCAGCCCTGTTTCCCATTCCCGATTGAGCAGCGTTTTGATGTAAGGTCGTTCGCACTCGGTGTAAACCTTCCCGCCGCATCGGAATGCAATAGGAGGGTCAATGCCGGTGATCTCCACTTGCTTTGCCCCATAAATGACGCAAGCAACTTGTGCCTTCTGTGATTGTGGACACTCTTGGATTGATCGCTTAGTGGTGATTTCAATGCTCATGATTCTCGCTTTCTGTTTGTCCTTCTTCGTCGGCTGAACTCCAGAGGATAACCCTGATTCGTGCGTCCATCAATCCAGCGACAAGGCACATTTGATCGCAGTCGCCTAAGTGGTCGTCTTTCTTGTCTGGCGTGAACCACGTCCATTCTTTGCGCCCAGTTTTCTTCACGACGGTTAGCTTTTTAAACTCGACGCTGCAATGCTTTTTGTATTCGTCGGGGATGTCTTTAGCGACTGTCCAGCGGTAAGTTGAAAGCCCATCCTTGAGGCGATGCCACATATCTTTGATTGGATGCTGGCACCAAAAGAAGTATCGCGCTTGCCGTTTGACGCCTCCTTTGCCAATTCCGACGTGGCCTAAGTTGACGGGGGAGTATGGCAACTTGCGGGTGAGTCTCTGCGGATGGTTGTTAACCAGAACCGTCTCATGGTGGGGGAATGACCGCTTGGCAGTATTGTCTCCCCATAGTCCTTGCCAGCCATAACGCACACAAACCTCTTGAACTGCTGGTGTGTCATAGGCCATGTCAACAAGCGTTCGTGCTGGTTCTACGCCATGCTCGATTCGCTTTTCCTCAACCTCTTCCCAAGTGTCCAGCCTCCCGGCCCAAATCGTTCTGCATTCCATCGGACCAAATGACCGGACGACGATCCATCGGTGTGCGCCTTGCCCTTTGCTGGCGCGGCCAGCCTGGTTGTCGATTGTCATGAATCGGGCAATTTCCGCTTCGTGCGGTTCGCCCATGAGGTATTCACCCTTGGCCCGTTCAAACGCCGCGTCCACATCGCTGTCAACGGGGGATTCATCCCATGCGTCGGCGTTGCGCTTTTGAACGTAGTCTTTCAGCGGTTCCAATGCTCCGCGCCGTGCGGAATAGGACGCCTTCATTTTCTCCATGAGAATCTTGGACAACGGGAAATAGTGAACGGATGGCGCGGCCAAGTGAAATGAGCGGTGATCGGATGGCGCATTTGGGTTCGTTGCAACGTATCGCCCCTTCTTGGCTTGGATGCGCCGGAACTCGTTGTCAGTCGGCCAATCCACTCCGCAATGCTCGCAGTTGTATCGGACCGTTGGAAGGATTCGCCTCCAATCGTATTCGCCGTTTTCGTCGCACGTCTCGTCGTCAATCTTGGCAACGAGCCTATCCCGGTTGTCGCTCATCGCTTGGAACGTGTCGCAATGAGGGCAGGGAACTTGCCAGCGTTCGACCGATCCTGAGTTGAAGGATTCGTCGGATTCGTCGCCAATGACGGACCCGGTGGAAAGGGTGACAATCTTGTAGTCATCGACGCCTTCAACGCGCTTTTCAAATGCGGTCATCATGCCTGGTCCGTATAGGTGCGGCTCCTCCATGATCAACCGCTTGACCCGCTTTGACTGAGCGGCGGAAAGGTTTGCCCCGACCGCGTAAAGGCTCATGTGAGGGAAGGCAATCTTGACTGACCGTTTCTTGTTCCGATCAACCGGCAGTCGGATGGAAAGAAAATCGTTGGCCTCGATCATCGGGCTGATTCGATCCTCCATTGCGTCCTTGGCGTCGTCGTCGGTTTGCCAAACGTAGTAAAGCATCCCCGGGTCTTCGCTGATCGTGTAGGCAATCATCACCTCGCCAATCAAAGACTTGGCCGCACCTGCTGGCATGCGAACGTCAACCCGCTTGACTTGCGGATCGGAGATTGCCCGCATTGGACCGAGTAGCCAAGGCGACTCGCCAGCGAGGAAGATTGGGTATCGGACTGAGTAGGGGATTTTCAACGTGCCGTCTGCCCATTCCACCATATCGCCTTCAAACGGAGGAGTGATTAGTCCCGCCAGCAAGTCTCGGCAATAGGTGACGCACTTGGCCTCTACCTCGTCTTCGTCAAGCTCTAGATCCGCTTGCGTCATGGCAACTGCGTCGGGTCAAACCCAAGGTCAACAAGGGCGCGGGATAATTGCTCGATCTTTTCAAGCGCGGCGTCGTTTTCGCGCTGGAGGTCTTCGATGCGGAGATCGGCAACGGATTTAGTGGGGTAGGATTCTGGGGAAAATCGTGATTGATCCTCCTCCACTTCTTTTTCCAGCCTTGCCACTAAGGTCCGGTAAAATTCAAGCGCCCTTTTTCTGCAATCCTCGTCATCTTCCCACGAAATAAGGTCTTCAATTGTCACCTTAAATTCAACGTCTTCATCATGATTAAACAAACTGACATACAGGATTTTAGGGTCGTCAGAACAAACGCAAATGAACGGTGATGGCGCTTTCTCAAAAAGTAAAACCCCCTCCATTCGATCTTTGAGTGATTCTATGAAACTCTGGCAATCGCTTTCCATTTCATTGATTACGATTTCTGCTAATTTGGTTTTCATGATTTGTCATTTGGTGATGGTTAACCGGACCTGTCCTAGCACGAACTCGGCAAAGGGGACAAGCACGGATTCTGGCATTTCGATCTGGAGGGTGAGAACTTGTTTTCCGTCCGGTGCGGGGTCGCTGTCGATTTGGATGATCCGGCCAAGGTGAGATTCGGCTTTGAGCGGAGTCATTCGATTGTCTTGATCTTGGCTTTGCATGCTTTGGTGAAGGCCAGGTATTCGTCCCGATTTAGGAACGCCTTGGCCTCCTCAAAAATGATGGCAACTCCCCTTCCCCATTCGTCCTTGACGATGCCTTTCGGAATCACGTCCGCATTTTCGCGGGCGATCTTGCCTTCAAGGATTCGGACCTCAGCGGCGAGCTTCTTAACTTTCAAATCCGCCGCGCCTTCTTGCGCCTCGCCCTGGGCCGCGATGTCAGGATTTTCTTGCAGCCACTTGACCAGTGGGGCGCGGTGAACTCTTTGCGCCACAAATGCGGGGCAACCATTATCCTTAGCGACACGAATGACGCGCTTAGGAATGCCCCAGTAGCCAGCAGCTTGAGCCATTGAGTCAGCGTAGTCTGGGATTCCTTTTCGTTTATGAGCGGCCATGATTTGTAAAGATTTGGGAAGTGTGGAATTGTCTCGCAGAAATTAGTAACACCGGACACAAACCT
>Ga0209499_1001220_pt1 | contig 18209 bp, 12 predicted proteins | sample C_130208_EF_Meta_FD_187306 | JGI IMG/M metagenome (GOLD analysis project Ga0209499, IMG submission 187306) | Freshwater microbial communities from Lake Croche, Canada to study carbon cycling - C_130208_EF_MetaG (SPAdes) (version 2) | ecosystem: Environmental > Aquatic > Freshwater > Lake...
AACGTTATCACCCCCAAAGAAAATATGTGGGTTTAACTCGCTAAATAAAGTCACGAAGTTGATGTTGAATCCAATGGCAATAGGTAAGAAACCTAAGATAGCTGCAAGCGCTGTTAATAGTACAGGAATAATTCTTGTCTTTCCTGCTTGTATAACGGCCTCTCTTGTTTTATAGCCTCTTGATCTTAACTCATCGGCAAATTCAATTACTAATATTCCATTTTTCACTACAATACCTGCAAGTCCTACAATACCTAAGCCTGTCATTACTCCTGAAACTTTCATTCCAAATATAGAGAAGCCTAAAAGCACACCTATAATACTAAATAAAATCTCCGTTAAGATAATCACCGATTTAGAAATAGAGTTGAACTGCAATACGAGTGTAAACAAGATTAACATTAAAGCAATCACCAAGGCCTTACCTAAAAACGCTACTGTTTCTAATTGTTGTTCGTTCTCACCTGTTTGTTTAACAGTTACGCCTTCAGAAATACCTTTAAAGTTGCCAATGTATTGAGCAATCACCGCATTCACTGCGGTAGGGTTATAACCTTGATCTAATTTAACATTCGATCTTAATTGAATTAATCTTTTTTGATTTTTTCTATTAATGCTACCAAAGGTATTAGTTGGTTCTACTTTTACAAGTGAGCTAATCGGAATATTTTTTACCATACCTCCTGCAGCCATATCTCTAAAAGATAAACGCATGTTCAATAGATCTACTAAATTATTTCTTTGTAATTCTTCGTTTCTTAATTGAATTTTATATTCATCCTTACCATCTTTAATTTTAGAAACTTCTTTACCAAATAAAGCAGTACGAATTTGCATGCCTACTTGTGCACTACTTACCCCTTCAATCAAAGCACGGTCTCTATCAATGGTTAAGGTTAATTCTGGGTTCACTAAATCTACATCCATCTTTAATCCATCAATACCTGGAATTTGTGCAGCGTCTAAATAATTTTTCAAACCTACTGCTGTCTTTACTAATTTGTCAAAATCATCTCCTTGAACTTCTATATTCACTGGAGGCTCAGTGGGAGGTCCACTTGATTCTTGATTCACTGTAAATTCAGCACCAGGAATGCCTTTCATCTCTGCACGAATTGCATCTAAATAAGGTTCCGTTGATTTACCATGACGTTTTTCATACTCCACAAAGTTTATTTGCACACGACCTAATTCAGATCTAGTACTTCTATCTCCACGCATTGGATCGCCTGCACCTACTGCCACATTGGTAATAATACTTTCTACGAGCGGATTCTTTTTATCATTATCCATTTCTAAAGCCTTGGCTACTTTATGTTCTACAATTTTAGTAATAGAATCGGTATAGCTTACTTTACTACCTACAGGTAATTTCAAATAAACATATACTTGGTTAGGATCACCTTTAGGGAAAAATTCAATACCCACTCTGCCGGTACTAATGCTAATGCCAAAAAATACAAATGAAACTATTAATAAAACAAAAGTGCCTATTAATAATTTCACTGGTCTCCAACCATTTAAGGCACGACGTAATATTCTTTCATAGGCCTCCATTAATTTAGGAAGTGTATTGGTCTGAAATTTTTCAATTAAATCGGTAATAAAATATTTATTGGCTACCACTAAAATCATGAAGAAAATTAATAAATTACCTAAGAAAGTAAAGCCCATGAAGTCTAATAAGACCCCCATTCCAATAGGAATCCAGAAACCTTTTTTCTTAAACATGGCCGATTTAGGCTCTTCTGATTTTACTTCTTCATGGTTCATGAAATCTACTGCAAACACTGGGTTCATGATAAAGGCTACTACCAATGAAGCAGCTAAAGTGAATATTAACATGGCGGGTAGGTAAATCATAAACTTACCAATGATACCAGGCCAAAATAATAAAGGGAAGAAAGGAGCCAGTGTAGTAATTGTACCTGCTAATACAGGAACAAAAACTTCACCTGCCGCCATTTTAGCGGAAGTAGTAGCTGTTAATTTTCCTTTTCCTTGAACAAAAATACGGTGTGTGTTTTCTATGACCACAATGGCGTCATCTACAATAATACCCAGTCCAAATAACAGTGCAAATAAAACCATGAAGTTTAAGGTAATGTGGGAGCCTACTAATACGTCACCAGCTGGTAACAATACAAAGGCAACAAACATACTCAATGGAACTGACAAGGCCACAAAGAAGGCATTAGTCACTCCCATAAAAAACATTAAGACTACTAACACTAAAATAAAACCAATCACAATCGAGTTCACTAAGTCTGTAAAAGAACTTTTAGTTCTAATACTTGTATCACCAGAAATAACCAGGTTTACATCTTTTGGTAAATCATTGGCAATGGCATCTTCTACAATTTTCTTAACCGCATCGGTAGTGGCAATTAAGTTTTCGCCATTACGCTTAACAATATTTAAGGTAAGTACATTCTTACCATTCAAACGTGCAAAGCTTTCATTTTTCTTCACTGTGTCTTTAATAGAGGCTACATCTCTTAAATAAATAGGAGCGCCGCTTGTATTACGCACAATAATATTAGCAATATCATTTGCCGTTTTTAATTGACCTTTTAATTGTAGGTTACGGTTCATTGTACCAACTTCTAGTAAACCACCTGACAGGTCAAGGTTCTCTCTTTGAATGGCAGCACTTATATCATCAAAGGTGATACCCGAGCTTTGCATTCTATAATTATCAACGTTAATTTGAAATTCTCTTTCAGGGGCACCTACTAAATCAATTCTATTTACTTGTGAAATGCTTTCTAATTTATCTTTTAAATCGTCTGCATATTTTTTTAATTGAACAGGGCTATAATTACCACTAATATTCACATACATAATAGGCATGTCACTAATGTTTAACTCAATAACTCTAGGTTGTTGTGTTAAGTCGGTAGGCAGGTCAGACTTAGCTTTATCCACTGCATCTTTCACTTTTTGTAAAGCAATTTCTGGTTTTACATCGGTGCTAAACTCAACGGTAATAGCTGAAAAGTCTTGTTGAGAAGTAGAAGTGAATTTGCTAATTTTTACACCACTAATACTCTTAATTTGTTTTTCAAGAGGACGTGTTACTAAGTTTTCTATATCCTTAGGAGAGTTACCTACATATACTGTTTGCACGAATATATTAGGAATGACTACTTCAGGAAAATTCTCTTTAGGTAGAGTAAGGAATTGATAAATTCCTCCTAAGCTAAGAAATAACATCACTAAATAAATAGTGGTTTTATTGGTAATAGCCCAAGAAGTAGGTTTAAACTCTTTGAACTTTTCTTTTAAATTTTTTATTGTCGACATAAGAATCAATTAACTTTTATAGGTAGAAATTATTTATCTGTTGTGGTAATGTTTTGGCCATCAAATAAGGTCTGATAACCTTCTGTGATCACATTGTCACCTGCTACTAAACCTGCTAAAATTTCAATATTATTGCCATAGTATTGTCCTACGGTTACTGCTTTTTTACGTGCCACTAATTTTCCATTCTCCATTACAGCTACATAAATAAACTTACCCTTCTCGTCGTTTTGTAATAAATTAATAGGAGCGCTAATCGCATTCTTTTTTTCGTAGTCTTTAATTTTAACTTGCACCAATTGGTTAGGACGGAAATTTTTATCAGCTGGTAATTTAGCTTCTACATAAAAACTTCTACTGAGTGGGTCAATTACATTGCCTACCACCGATAACTTAGCGTCAATTATTTTTTGAATATCTGGAAAGTTTAAACTTGTTTCAGTACCTACTTTTACTTTACCTGCATAATTTTCAGGTATCATAGTTGTTAACTTTAAGTGAGCTGTGTTCACTACTTTAATTTGTCCAGGTCCCATAAAAAGCTCTCCCACTTTCACATTTACTTCTTCTGCCACACCGTCTACATCGCTATATACACTGGTATAAGCCAATTGATCACGCACCATGCCTAGTTGTTCTGTAGCAGCTTTTAATTGACTAGCTGTTGCTTCTGCGTTGGTTTTAGCCGTTAATAATTGTATCTCACTTCCAATATTTTGATCCCATAAGTTCTTTTGCTTCTCATACACCGATTTAGCTAAAGTGGCCTGTGCTTTTATAGTTTCAATATTCTGTGCTGCTGCTGCTGCACTTTGTTTAATTAAGCTATTGTCTAATTGTAATAATAGCTGACCCTTTTTAACTAAGTCGCCTCTTTTTACAAATAAGCCCTTTACTTGACCGCCACCTGCGCGAGGTGTTACAAAAGAAACGCTCTCAGACTCTACCTTTCCTTGTAACTCAATATAGTGGGTGAAATCCTGAGTGGTTAAGGGTGTAATAGCTACTAATATGGCTTTTGCTGTTTCTGCACCACCTGCTTTTGCAATTTCTGCTTCAAGTGTTGCAATTTTTGCATTTAAGCCAAGGCTTTCTTTTTTCAAAGCAGCTAAACTCGCTTTCTGCTTTTCTAAACTACCACCACCACCGCAGGCTATGGCGAATAAAATTAAAGTACTTGTTAAGACTGTAGAGATATGTTTCATTTTTATTATTTTAATATTTTTTTAATGAGGGGATTATAATTTTCCAGTAGCTTTTAATAAATCTACTTTAGAAATTAAAGCAGTGTATAAAGCGTTCATGAAATTGTTTTGTGCACTTACTAAATCGGCCTGTGCTGCAGATATTTCAGTATTAGAACCTGTACCTGCTTCAAATTTCTTTTTAGTTTGTTGGTATACATTTTCAGCTAATTGCATATTCTTTTTCTGGAATTGCACCGTAGCCACTGAAGACATATAATTTAATTTCGCTTGTGTGATTTCGTTGTCAATATTATTTTTTAAAGCGTCTATTTGATTTTCAATTTGCTTTAATTCAATCTTCGTTCTTTTCACTCTTGCGTCTCTAGCAAAGCCATTGAATAAGGGAAGGTTCACATTTAAACTTACTAAAGAAGTAGTAAACCAGTTGCCTCCTTCAAAAAAATCAAATGTAGAACGTTGTGCATTTTTTGAATAAGCGCCCGACATATTTACTGTTGGTAAATAACTTAATTGATAACGCTTTACATTATAATCTGTTAATTTTCTCACAGTATTTAAGTATTGAAAATCTTTTCTTACGCCATACTGAAAATCGTTTTCTACTAATACATCGTTACTTAAACTTTGTTCGTTAATAACATCAGTCAATTCAAGACTATCTTTCACCGGCATACCCATTAACATCTTTAATCCCATAAAACCAATGGCTACAGCGTTATTCGCTTTAATTTTTTCAGTTTGTAAATTGTTTAATTGCACACTTACTTTATCTACATCTAATTTCTCTGCAAAGCCGTTCTTGTACATGATTTGCGCATCGTGGGCTAGTTTGTTTAAACGCTCAATATTAGCATCTAAAATATTCAATTGCGTTTTACTTGCCGACAGTTGATAATATATTTTATAAATGTTAGCTTTAATGGCTTCTTCAGTGACTGCTGCATTTTTTCTTTGCATTTCTAAAGAAGTTTCACGCGCTTGTAAGGCTACAAAAACTTGACCATCAAAAAGTAATTGTTGAAAATTCGCACCATAATTGGCATTGAATTTAGTTCCAAACTGTACCGGAATAAAAGTACCTGCTGGTCCACCAAATATTTGTGCGGGTAGTAAGGAGGTAGGTATTTTTGTATAATCTGTACCACTTATATTCGTTCCAATGGTAGGATAGGCTGCAGCGGCAATTTCTCTATTGGTTTGCACTTGCGCATCAATAGCTAACAAAGCATTTTTTACTTGTACATTATTTTTTTGTGCAAAGGATACACAATCATTCAATGAAAAAGAATGTAAGGGCTTGATTTCTGTTTGCGCACTTAGTAGCTGGCTTTGTATAAGTACAACTAGTAGGAGGGATAGATATTTCATTTTTATTTATTTATTAACTAAGAATTTATTTTAGATTGTTAAGTTTATAGGTGTCCATTAATTTATGACCTTCTAAAGTGGCTACACCATAAACAAAGTGTTCAATAATTTGCAAGTTCACTTTTAGCATATCAAATTTGGAAGGATGAAAAACATGTATATTAAAAGGAATCAAACTGGTTTCTAATCTGTATTTTGAAAGAATGGTTACATCCACATCTTTTCTATATAAACCTTCGTTAATGCCTTTTTCTAAATTGGTGCTAATCATAGAAAAAATAAAATCATCCTTGTGGTTTTTAATTTTCTCAAAGGCCAATGGATAATATTTTTCAATTTCAAATAAGGCAAGGGGATTCATTCTATTAAACATTTCCTGAATCACAGACATTAATAGGAATATTTCATGCACGGCATTATCTGCAGCTTGCATGCTTTGATTACATATTAAGGCATGGTTGGCTAGTTCAAATTCAACTACGGAACTCACCAAGGCATCTTTGTCCTTAAAATACTGGTAAATGGTCTTTTTGCTTATGCCCAATTGAGTAGCCAAGTCATCCATGGTGACATGTTTGACCCCAGTTTGGAACATCAATTCTCGGGCTTTGTTAAGTATTCTATCTTGCATAGTTTGTTTTGGAGGCGCAAAACTACGGGAACTTGTTTCGTTTTCAAAGTTTCCAGGCTTATTTTTTTATTATTTATGCTGAATGGCAAAATTGTTTGAAATTTGGGCCTTAATACTAGTCCAAATGCCCAATATCAGGCGACAATTATTCAAGCAAAAAATATTAACTGCCCTTGCGCAGCGATTTTTTCAAGGGGTCATCGTACTTGCACCTATAGGGGTTACCATTTGGGTAGTGGTAAGTTTATTTAATTGGGTCGATAATTTTTTACCTAACCTGCTCAATTTTATATTTCCTCAACAATTCGCTTCAGTCAACGGACAAATTCCCAAAGTCACTGGGCTAGGTTTTTTAGTAGCCATTGCACTTGTGTTAATAGTGGGCTGGTTGTCTTCTTTATTTTTTGTAGAAAGACTCATGTCCATCTTCGATAAGATTTTAGAACGAACACCGGGCGTGAAAATTATTTATTCTTCGGTGAAAGATTTTTTAGAAGCCTTCGCAGGTAATAAGAAAAAATTTGATAAGCCCGTTTTAGTTTGTATTGATGCAGAAGATATTTGGAGAATTGGATTTATCACACAAGAAAACTGTGAACATTTAGGATTAAAAGATCATGTCACAGTATATGTGCCACATTCTTATGCAATTTCTGGTATATCATTCATTATACCGTTGTCCAAAACAAAAAAACTTCCTAAACATATAAATGCTGCAGAGGCAATGAAATATGCTATTTCTGGGGGTGTTACCTCTGTTGATGAAGAAGAAGAAGACGCTAAGGCGTCTTCTGATGCAGGAGTAAAACTTTCTTCTGATGCAGGAGTAAAACTTTCTTCCGATACGAACAATACTAATATTTAATTTATATCACTATAATGCAATTGCACAATTTTAATTCAGGTCCATCTATTTTACCTCAAGAAGTTTTAGAAAAAGCTGCTGCAGCTATTCATAATTTTAATAATACTGGTTTATCTATTTTAGAAATAGGGCATCGCACTTCTCATTTTGTAGAAGTAGTTACAGAAGCACAAACTATTGTAAAAAGATTAATGGGTTTAGACGATACTTATGAAGTTTTATTTTTACAAGGAGGCGCCACTATGCAGTTTATGCAAGTGCCCATGAATTTGTTAGATGAAAACGGGTTAGCCGCTATTTGTGATAATGGTGTATGGGGCAATAAAGCAGTGAAAGAAGCAAGCTTATTTGGGCCAGTAAAAGTAGTTTCAGATACTGCCGATAAAAAACATACTTATATTAATAAAGCATTAGATATACCTTCTAACGCTACTTATTTACATATTACTACTAACAATACAGTGGAGGGAACTCAATGGCATAGCTATCCTCAGACCTCTGCCTTATTAGTGGGAGATATGAGCTCAGATATATTTTGCAGGCCCACCAATTTTAAAGCATTCGATTTAATTTATGCAGGGGCCCAAAAAAATATGGGTGCTGCAGGAGTTACGATGGTGGTGGTTAAAAAAGAAATTCTAGGAAAAATTAATAGAAAAATTCCTGCCATCTTAGATTACCGAAAACATATTGAAGCTGGTTCTTTATTAAATACACCACCCGTTTTTTCTATATATGTTAGTTTATTAACCCTTCGTTGGATAGAAGCGCAAGGAGGTTTAGATGTTATGGAAAAATTAAACTTAGCAAAATCGAATTTATTATACAATACCATTGATAGCCTTTCGGCGTTTCATTGTCCTATTGCTAAAGAAGACAGAAGTATTATGAATGCTGTTTTCTATTTAACAGACGCTTCCAAAGAAGAAGTATTTTTAGCTTTATGCAAAACCGAAGGAATGATTGGTGTGAAAGGTTATAGAACAGTGGGTGGTATTAGAGTGAGTATGTATAATGCCCTACCTTATTCAAGTGTAGAAGCTTTCTGCAACTTGATGAAATCATTCGCTGAAAAAATTTAATTCTCAACAAAAAGAACGAACTTCGCGCCCATGGCAAAAATAAGTCCCTTTGAAGCTTTACGTCCTCAGCCTCAATTAGCAAAACAAGTTGCTAGCAAACCTTACGATGTATTAAATAGTGCAGAAGCAAAAATAGAAGCAGTAGGTAATGCCTATTCTTTTTTACATATTACAAAAAGTGAAATTGGCTTAGCAGAAAACATCGATGTACATAGTCAAGAAGTATATCAATTAGCTTTAGAAAATTTAAATGCATTTATACAAAGAGATGTTTTATTTAAAGAGTCTAAGCCTTGTTATTATATCTATCAATTAATTATGGATGGTCGTGCACAAACTGGATTGGTTTGCGCAAGTAGTATTGACGACTATAATAATGATATAATAAAAAAGCATGAGTTCACGCGTCCTGAAAAAGAACTAGATAGAATCAATCATATCAAGACTACTGGCGCACAAACAGGCAATGTATTTTTAGCCTATAGAAATCAAGCAAGAATTGATACCATTATAGACAAATGGAAAACGACAAAGAACCCAGTGTACGATTTTATGGCTGAAGATGGAATTCAACATACAGTTTGGGCAGTAAGTGATGAAACCATTATTGATCAAATCACAAATTTGTTTGCAACAGAAGTACCTTGCACTTATATAGCAGATGGCCATCATAGAGCGGCCTCTGCAGCTAAAGTAAAATTAGCCATTAGTGAAGAAGCGGTGAAGCCAGGTGATGATGCTAAAAAAGTATCTGATTATTTTTTAACTACTTTATTTCCTTCTAATCAATTAGCCATTATGGATTACAACCGTCTGGTAAAAGATTTAAATGGATTATCTGCTGCTAATTTTATAACAGCGCTTGAACAGGATTTCACTATACAAAAAGAAGAAACTGCCTTCAAACCCATAGCCCTGCATAGTTTTGGAATGTATCTTGAAAACAATTGGTATCAATTATCTGCAAAACCAGGTATTTATACAACTGACCCTATTGGTGTACTAGATGTAACTATTTTATCTAATTCTATTTTAGCAAAAGTTTTGGGCATCCAGGATCAAAGAACCGACAAAAGAATTGATTTTGTGGGCGGCATTAGAGGATTAGCAGAACTAGAAAAAAGAGTGAACAGTGGCGAGATGGCTGTGGCTTTTAGTTTGTACCCAGTAACCATCGATCAATTATTTAATATAGCCGACGCTGGCGAAGTCATGCCTCCTAAAAGTACTTGGTTTGAGCCTAAATTAAGAGACGGCTTACTTACACATTTGATTTACTAGTATTTATTAAATAAGTACAGGGCAGTTTAATAATATAGTTAGCTCTACTATTAAATCTAATCAGTTTTTACTATCCTTTTCTTTCTATTTCATAGGCTATTTTCTTTTTTTTTTGACTCTATTTCAGTATTTTGTTAGACAATTTTGCTTGCCTTATGGAATCTAAAAGACTCTTTGATTGTATCGAACATCAGTTAACAAAATTTCCTCAAGAAGTCATGTTGGCTGGAAAAGAAAACGGTGGATGGAGAACCTACTCCACAGCCGAAGTGGCTTCAAAAGTGAATGCTTTGAGCGCTGGTTTATTAAGCCTTGGCTTATCTGGGAATGATTTTACGCCAGAGGGATCAGATAAAATTGCTATCATTAGTAACAATAGACCAGAATGGTTGATGGCGGATATGGCCACGCAACAAATTGGTGTCATCTGGGTGCCAGTGTATCCTACCACCAATCCATTAGAATTGACTTTTATTTTGAATGACGCATCGGTAAAATATATGTTTGCGAGCAATCAAGATTTATACAATAAAGTGATGTCTATTAAAGACAAAGTACCATGTTTAAAAGAGGTCTACACTTTTGATCATATTGCTGGTGCAAAGCATTGGAGTGAATTGTGCTTAAAGGATGCAGATTTATTACAACAAGTGGATGTGATTAAAAAAACAATTCCAGTAGAACAGGTGGCTACTTTTATTTATACTTCTGGAACAACAGGTACACCAAAAGGTGTAATGTTAACGCATCATAATATTTATTTCAATTTACAAGCGGGTAAAAAAAGTTTTCCTTTCCCAGATTCACCCAATCAAAAAGTATTGAGCTTTTTGCCATTGAATCATATTTTTGAAAAAGTGGCTTCTTATATTTATTTGTATAGCGGGATGAGTATCTACTATGCAGAATCCATGGAAACCATTGGTGAAAACTTAAAAGAAATTGCGCCAGACGGATTCTCTACTGTGCCTAGATTATTAGAAAAAGTTTTTGAAAAAATTATGATGAAGGGAGAAGAGTTAACTGGCCTTAAACGTAAATTATTTTTCTGGGCAGTGGCCTTGGCTGAAAAATATGATAATTTAAATCCAGGGTCGGCATGGTATCAATTTCAATTGAAGCTTGCCAATAAAATTATATTTAGCAAGTGGAGAGAAGGATTAGGCGGCAATGTAAAATTCATTGTAACAGGTGGTGCGGCATGTCAGGTAAAACTACTTCGCATTTTTAATGCAGCACAAATACCAGTGTATGAAGGGTATGGTCCAACCGAGAACAGTCCTATTATTAGTATTAATTTTAGAGCACCTGGTGGTATGAAGTTTGGAACAGTGGGTATGCCAATTGAAGGTGTTGAAATGAAGTTAGAAGCAGATGGAGAAATTTGTGTAGCAGGACCAAGTGTTATGAAGGGTTATTATAAATTACCAGAACTAACTGCTGAAACAGTCATCAATAGCTGGTTGCATACAGGAGATATTGGTGAAATTATTGATGGCAAGTATTTGAAAATTACAGATCGTAAAAAAGAATTGTTTAAAACAAGTGGCGGTAAATATGTTGCTCCTCAACCAATCGAGAACAAGATGAAAGAAAGTCCTTTTATCGAACAAATTGTTTTAATTGGAGACAATAAAAAAATGGTGACTGCCTTAGTTGTACCAAGTTTTGCTAAGTTGAGAGAATGGGCAAAACAAAATGATATTGATTATGCCAGTAATGAGTCCATCATTCAAGATGAAAAGGTACAGACATTATTTGAAACAGTAGTAGCAGAGTATAATCAATTATTCAATCAAGTAGAGCAAGTGAAAAAATTCACTTTAATACCAAGAGAGTTTACGATTGACCAAGGCGAGATGACTCCTAAACTAAGTATACGCCGTAAGCAAGTACTAGCGAATTTTGAAAAAGAGATAGACCTAATGTATCAAGGATAGGCGCTAAGCATCCTTTACTAAAATAGTTTGTTAATTGTTTATTATATCTAAATAATTTAAATGCTGCTTTATGAAAAAATCGATGCTACTAATTGGTATGCTATTTCTATTTGTTTTTAATGTAAATGCGCAGACTACTTCTAATCCCTATTTTAATTATAAGGGTAAATTAATTATCATTGGAGGCGGCTCTATACCCGATTCTTTATTTAGTTTTTTTGCAAATTATATTGGTGGCAAGGATCAACCCATTGTGTATATTCCTACTGCCACCACCGACGAAGAGTTTATTCAAAAAGGTGAACATTTAATTAAGTTCAGCTCCCGAGGTTTTACAAATTTATCTACCATACACACAAGAGATAAAGTCAAGGCAGATGCGCCAGAAAATATTGCCCTCATGAGAAAAGCGAAAGGCATTTTCTTTGGAGGAGGAGACCAGCAATTAATTGCAGATGCTTATGCAGGTACTAAATTATATGATGAGTTCATTGCTTTATTAAATAGAGGCGGTGTAATTATGGGTACTTCAGCAGGAGCCACTATCATGGGCTCTTTAATGGTGGGAGGAGATGCTAGAGATGATATCAGTAAAAAGTATGCATTCAACCCAGCCTTTTCTTTTATGACCAATACGGCCCTTGATCAACATGTATTAGCGCGCAATCGACAATTTGATTTAATTCCTGTGATTGAAAATTATCCAGGGACTTTAGGTATTGGAATGGATGAATCAACCGCCATTATAGTAGAAGCGGGACAATTTAAAGTTTGGGGTATATCTTATGCAATGTTATATGACCCAAAAGATTGGGCAGAACAAAAAAAGAAATGGGGTAAAGTTTTAAAACCCTTTAAGATGATGGCTTCAGGCAGTAGTTTTAATTTTGTGACAAGAGAGATTATAAAATAGTAGTGCAGTTATCAAAGCCTCCTTAAATTATTTATTGAACTTTTGATGCTAAAAACTTCTCTTTAATAATAGCTTGTACTTGTTTACCTTGAATTTTACTTTCTAACCAAGAAATAATATCTAAGTACATAAAGGCCCTGCTTTCTAATTTATTGGTAGTAAGCGGTTGCAAGGTTTCTAATAAAACAGTAAATGACTTTTTAATAGCTGCTTTACTATTTAACAAACTATTTTCTTCCCCACCACTTTGAATAGACTTTCTTAAGAAATTAAATAATACTTCTTCTACCGTACTTAAGCTTTTCATTTTATACATAAATCGGTACACCGACTTCGATAAATAATTCACCACTTCTGTATTACCCATTTCATAGTGTGCAATTAAATGAAGTAAACGCGCATAACATTGCAAGTCGTCTCTTAAATTTAATTTCCAATTAATAATTCTATTCAAGTAATCAATGGCTTTTGCAGGTTTGCCTGCACCAAAGTACAAACAGGCAATTTTATAGTAAAACACCAGTACACGGTGGCTATCTAGGTATAGTTCAATTTCCTTCAACTTCGCTTCCATGGCGGGTATCATGGCCAGCCCCTCACTAAAACTACCCTCTAAAAAATGCTTATTAATCTTAGCAATATATAGGTATATAAAGCTTTGAATTAAATTATTTTTATTGTTCAGTACAATGGGTGTATTGCTATAATTTTCTAAAATAGCAATGGTTTCATTTAACTTATCAAAACTTCTCAAATCAAAATGAGAAGTAATTAAATTATGTAGCCCCTTAATATATTGTGCCGTTTCAATATGTTTCATATTTTCTGTAGCATCAAATAAGTCAACCCATTTTTGAGCATACCTATAATGCATTAGAAAATCCTGTGTAATAAAACCATACCAGCAATAACATTGGTAACGGTACATCTTTTCATAAAATCCTTCTGATGATTTTACTTTCTCCATAATCGGGTCCTGCATCAATCTGTCTAATGCAAGCCTATCCTCATCATTACGCGCATGACCATGTTGAATATACCAACCATATAATTGTAAAGAAAGGTTGGAAATTTTTGCAATATCATCTAAACGAGTATTCACTTCATCTATTTCTTCACTTAATTGTTTTGCACGGTCTTGCATACTTCTCGTAATATGCAAGGACTCAATTTTCTTTTCTAAAAATAAAACCTGCAACAAATAAGTAACCTGATTATTTTGCTTGGTTAAAGATTTTATTTTTTCAAGCACGCGTAAGCTTTGAATGTATAAACCTTTATTATATAAAATTTTAGCGTGGTCTAATTGTTCGTGAATTTGTAAATCAATATTTTCATTTTGCTTTACTACTCTTAAGCTAGATAAAATTTGATCGTATAAATGGGCCTTTAAATTAGAGAGTTGTTGTTTCGAAATAGACTCGTTTTTGCGCAGCAGTTCCTCCTCGTCGTATACCTTCATTTTATCCAGGGCATCAAAAAGCTGAATAGTCTTTAAATCGGCAGAGGCTGAATTGCGCTTCACATACAATTTGAAATTGCGCTTTTCGGCCCTTTCCAAGGATTTAACCAAAATAAATATTGCCTCCGTACTTAGGTTGGGCATCGTAGCTAATTTTAGTTCAAGTTATTGAATATCAATCATTTAATCAAATTTTGACCCCATTACACATTGTAAATTAACCATAATTATGATGTGAATTACTTGTGAATAGTCGGTAAATTTGAACAATATACGGGCCAAAAGCCCGTTTTCTATCTGTAAGATGTTCATAATCAATAAGATGCTTGAGATTGAAGCCCTCAAAATTCATTCAAAAAGGCATTGGCTTAATAACTAAATAAACGAATTAACGATGAGTCAAAAAGTGTTCATATTTGATACCACACTAAGAGACGGCGAGCAGGTTCCAGGCTGTAAATTAAATACCCAAGAGAAATTGGCTTTAGCGGTTCGATTAGAAGAATTAGGTGTAGATATTTTAGAAGCAGGTTTCCCTGTTTCCAGCCCTGGCGATTTTGAATCGGTGAATCAAATTGCAAAGACTTTAAAAAATACAGTGGTTTGCGGATTATCTCGTGCAGTACAAAACGATATTGAAGTAGCCGCTGCTGCTTTAAAACCTGCCAAGCGTTTTAGAATTCATACAGGTATTGGTACATCTGATTTACATATCAAATATAAATTCAACGCAACGCGTGAAGAAATTATTGAACGTGCAGTGAGTGCTGTTAAATTAGCGCGCAACTTTACAGACGATGTTGAATTTTATGCAGAAGATGCAGGCCGTACTGAAAATGAATATTTAGCTAGAGTAATAGAAGCGGTGGTGAAAGCAGGTGCTACTACTTTAAATATTCCCGATACAACAGGTTATTGTTTGCCATATAAATACCAAGCTAAAATGGAATACTTGGTGAACAATGTTCCTAATATTGATAAAGCAATTTTATCTTGTCATTGCCATAACGATTTAGGTTTAGCCACTGCCAATTCAGTAGCCGGTGTAATGGGTGGTGCAAGACAAATTGAGTGTACCATTAATGGATTAGGGGAGCGTGCAGGTAATACAGCACTGGAAGAAGTAGTGATGGTTTTAAATCAACACAAGGACTTAGGTTATTATACCAATATTAATACAAGGCTTTTAAACCCTATCAGCCATGAGGTTGCAGAGATTATGCGTATGGGCGTGCAACCCAATAAAGCTATTGTGGGTGGCAATGCATTTTCACATTCATCAGGTATACATCAAGATGGATTTTTGAAAGAAGCGCAAACTTATGAAATCATCGATCCAGAATTAGTAGGCGCAGAAGCCAGTAAAATTGTTTTAACTGCAAGAAGCGGACGCAGTGCCTTAGCACATCGATTACAAAAACTAGGTTATCAGTATACAAGAAATGATATTGATATTTTATATCCAACTTTTTTACAATTAGCAGATAAAAAGAAAGAAGTTACACACGATGATTTAGTAGAAATAGCTACATCGTATTCGAAATAATAGAAAGAATAAAAGAAACTAAAAAGAAAGACTAAACGAAAGAAACTATAGAAATGGGAAAAACAATATTTGATAAAATTTGGGACAAGCATGTTGTCAAAATTATTGAAGGGGGTCCTTCGGTATTGTATATTGATAAGCATTTAATACATGAGGTCACCAGCCCGCAAGCCTTTAGTGGTATTGAAAAAAGAGGTGCTCCATTATTTAGACCCAATCAAATTGTAGCCACTGCAGATCACAATGTGCCTACTATGAATCAGCACTTGCCTATTGCCGATCAATTATCAAAATTTCAAGTAGATACTTTAATAGAGAACTGTAAAAAACATGGCGTTGAATTATACGGACTAGGCCATCCTAACCAAGGTATTGTGCATGTAATTGGCCCCGAATTAGGAATTACACAACCAGGCATGACCATTGTATGTGGCGATAGTCATACCTCTACCCATGGTGCATTTGGCTCTATTGCATTTGGTATTGGTACCAGTGAAGTGGAAATGGTTTTTGCTGCACAATGTGTAATGCAAACTAAGCCTAAGGTAATGCGCATTAATATTGAAGGCAGTTTACAAAATGGAGTTGTATCAAAAGATATTATTTTATACATCATTGCAAAAATATCTGCAAGTGGTGCCACAGGATACTTTGTTGAATACGCAGGTTCTGCTATTCGTGAATTAAGCATGGAAGCAAGAATGACTATTTGTAATATGAGTATTGAGATGGGCGCACGCGGTGGCATTATTGCACCCGATGAAACAACTTATGCGTATATGAAGGGAAGGCCTTTTGCTCCGCAGGGTGAAAATTGGAATAAGAAATTAACGCAGTGGAAAGAACTTTATTCCGATGCCGATGCAAAATTTGATCTTGAAATAAATATTAATGCAGCAGATATTGACCCTATGATTACTTATGGAACCAATCCAGGTATGGGCTTATCTGTAACAGGAAAGGTACCTACCATGGATAGCATTAGCGATCCTACAGAAAAACAAAACTTTGAAAAAGCATTAGCCTATATGGGTTTAGAAGCGGGACAAAGTTTATTAGGTATGCCAGTTCAATATGTATTTATTGGATCTTGTACAAATTCACGCATTGAAGATTTTAGATTGGTTGCAAGTATTATCAAAGGCAAACAAAAAAATGCTTCAGTGAAAACTTTAATTGTACCAGGTTCACAAGAAGTGGCTAAACAAATTAAAGCAGAAGGCTTAGATAAAATATTTACAGCAGCGGGTATTGAAATAAGACAGGCAGGATGTAGTGCTTGTTTAGGAATGAATGAAGATAAAATACCAGCAGGTGAATATTGTATAAGTACTAGCAATAGAAACTTTGAAGGCCGTCAGGGTGCTGGGGCTAGAACTTTATTAGCAAGCCCATTAACAGCAGCAGCGGCACTATTAACAGGAAAGATTACTGACATAAGAGAAATTTTAAATTAATAATACTAGTAGAGAAAATAATTATAGCATGCAATCATTACAAAAAATAACTAGCAGATTTATTCCACTACGCATTGAAAACGTAGATACGGATCAAATCATACCTGCGCGTTTTTTGAAAGCGACTACGAAGGAAGGCTTTGGTAAAAATTTGTTTCGTGATTGGAGATATGAAAACGATGATGAATCTAAACCAAAAACCGATTTTGTTTTAAATCAAAAACAATTTAGTGGCGAGATATTAGTAGCTGCTAAAAATTTTGGATGTGGTTCTTCTCGCGAACACGCAGCATGGTCTATTCAAGACTATGGGTTTAAAGTAGTGGTGTCCAGCTTTTTCGCAGACATCTTTAAAAACAATGCTTTAAATAATGGGGTCTTGCCTGTAACTGTTTCAGATGCTTTTTTACAAGCCATCTTTGCGCAGTCAGCAGAATCTACATTAACCATTGATTTAGAAAAGCAAACCATTACCATTGATACAACTGGGGCTTCTGAAAGTTTTGAAATTAATGCGTATAAGAAAACTTGCATGTTAAATGGCTATGACGATATTGATTATTTATTAAGCATGAAAGAAGAGATAGAAAAGTTTGAATTAAACCATAATAAGTAATAGAAGAAAAACAATAGTAGATAAATAGTAAGAGATAAATCTTTATCAATATGAAAAAGAAAATAGCAGTCATCCTAGGAGATGGCATTGGTCCAGAGGTTACAGAGCAGTCGATTAAGGTATTAAATATCATTGCTAAACAATTTAAGCATGAGTTTAGTTATGAGCATGCATTAATGGGCGCCATTGCTATAGACAAAACGGGCAATCCTTTACCAGATGAAACTATTAAAATATGTTTAGCTAGCGATGCTATTTTATTTGGAGCCATCGGTGATCCTAAATATGATAACGACCCAACTGCTAAAGTGCGTCCTGAACAAGGTTTATTAAAACTTAGAAAAGAATTACAATTATTTGCCAATATTCGTCCGGTTAAAACTTATGAGACCTTACAACATCTAACCCCTTTAAAACCAAGGATATTAGAAAATGTAGACTTCGTAATTTTTAGAGAATTAACAGGTGGTATTTATTTTGGTGATAAAACTTTAAGTGCCGATGGTACAGTGGCCACCGATAACTGTTCTTATT
>Ga0209499_1001221_pt1 | contig 18208 bp, 18 predicted proteins | sample C_130208_EF_Meta_FD_187306 | JGI IMG/M metagenome (GOLD analysis project Ga0209499, IMG submission 187306) | Freshwater microbial communities from Lake Croche, Canada to study carbon cycling - C_130208_EF_MetaG (SPAdes) (version 2) | ecosystem: Environmental > Aquatic > Freshwater > Lake...
GCGAGGCTTGTCTCAGACGAAGATGCACGGCTGACCTCAGAGGAGAGGCCTGAGGCGAGGCTTGTCTCAGACGAAGATGCACGGCTGACCTCAGAGGAGAGGCCTGAGGCGAGGCTTGTCTCAGACGAAGATGCACGGCTGACCTCAGACGAGAGGCCTGAGGCGAGGCTTGTCTCTGCCGACTTAGCACGGCTGCACTCGGCTGAGAGTGCTAAGTCTAGGCTTGTCTCGGCCGAAGATGCGCGGCTGACCTCAGATGAGAGACTTGAGCCAGAGGCGGCAGCAAGGCTTGTTTCTACGGACTGCGCACGGCTGACCTCAGATGAGAGGCCTGAGGCGAGGCTTGTCTCAGACGAAGATGCACGGCTGACCTCAGATGAGAGGCCTGAGGCGAGGCTTGTCTCAGACGAAGATGCGCGGCTGACCTCAGATGAGAGGCCTGATGCAAGGCTTGTCTCAGACGAAGATGCACGGCTGACCTCAGATGAGAGGCCTGAGGCGAGGCTTGTCTCAGAAGAAGATGCACGGCTGACCTCGGATGAGAGGCCTGAGGCAAGGCTTGTCTCAGAAGAAGATGCACGGCTGACCTCAGAGGAGAGGCCTGAGGCAAGGCTTGTCTCGGCCGACTTAGCACGGCTGCACTCAGCTGAGAGTGCTAAGTCTAGGCTTGTCTCGGCTGAAGATGCGCGGCTGACCTCAGATGAGAGGCCTGAACCAGAGGCAGCAGCAAGGCTTGTTTCTACGGACTTCGCTCGAGATACTTCAAGCGAAACATTACCAATGACAGCAATTTCAGCATTAGGGTATGATGTCCAGGGTGTGCCTGCGGAGGGGTACGCCGCACCTCCATTGTTATTTATATATAAACTTGCTGTCGTATTGTCACCTGATCCGGATGCAATTCCAGTACCAATTGTAAGAGTGCTTGTAGCAATATTATTTATATCTAAAACCTGTAAAACCTTTGCAGATAAGACAGGCACGTATAATGTGGTGCTTAAATTGAATTTTGTTTCTGTGCCTATCGCGTTGCCCCCCTCGCCTAACGAAACGCTACCAGCGCCGTTAAGACCTCCAGCTTTGTTAAAAACGAACTGCGCGCCAAACGTGCTAGCAGGCGTTTCGTATTCTCCAATTGTGGTCGCTACCGCTCTTAGTCTATTAGCCATGGTTTATACACTAAGAGAAGAAAAAAAATTTATGATAGTTCTAAAATAACGCGGAACTGTAACGCATCATTTTCTGTTACGCCTGCCTCTTCTAATGTCTTTGAGCCTTCTAGAACCGCATCTTCTTTTTCTAAATCAAACGTAGCCTTTAATGATGCAAGACCTAATTGAATAACCAGAACTGAGATAAGTCCTGATACTAAAGTTGAGCCAGGAACCTCGGGGGTTACTTTTTTTCCAAGAAAGTCTTTTACTAGCATAGCAACTTCTGTTGGTGAATATGCGCGTTCGCTGTGGACGGATGTAACAACACTTACATTAACCTTCATTTATCTACAGATGGTAGACAAAATGATATCAATTGAAATTCCTTAAGCAGGTTCTTAGCTGGAAACGTTAAGTCTCCACCGTACACAACATAATCAAATGTTTTAAGTATGTTATGTAGCGTTTCAGATGCAGTTGTATCTTTAAGGCAAGGAGCACCTACACCGCCAAATGGACTATATCCTTCCAATGCAATATTGTGTTCCTTACAGTAGTCTAGTAGTTCTGGTGTCGGCGGCTTAAGAGCGCTGCAACAAATCTGGTTTACAGTGGGCCTTGTTACAGCATAGGATAAAAGACGTTCAAGATCCGGGACGTTGAAATTGCTAACACCTAGATTCTTAATAAGACCTTCTTTATGATAGGTTTCTAGTACTTGCCAACTCTCCTTAATTAGCTGAGGATGCGCAGCGGCAGGCTTACCCCACACATCAGGACGATGAATTAGCGCTGTATCAATGTAACCGAGACCAAGATTATTTAGACTATTTTCGACACTTCGGGTGGCCTTCTCAGTGCCCGCCCACTTTGGATGGATCTTCGTCGTTACATGGATTTCCGCACGAGGAATACCTGAATTTCTAACAGCTATACCAACTTCCTTTTCGTTCTTGTAAAGTGCGGCAGTGTCAACACGCCGGAGACCAGCTGCTAGCGCCTCATGTACTGTTGCTTCAGTTACATCAAGTGGTACCCTATAGGTACCAACTGCAATAGAATTCATTGTGACAGTGGGCGATCATAGCGACTGTTGTGGTCAATTTTTTTTTCTAAACCCAATATAGTAATGTCTTTTGCCAACCTGTTTAAAAACGACCCTGTAATGCGCGCTTTGAACGATGATAACGTCCTGTGGGGTGACCTTATGATGGATCTTGAAGAGGGTGCCTTAGCGGAGCCTAGGGCAAGGCAGACACGGAAGTCCAAATCAAAGTCCAAGTCGGCATCACCAAAGGCATTGTCTTACCACAGTTCCAATATGTTAAAGGGATTTAAGACACCCGACCTGCGCTTGCGCAAGGGCATCTATGAGAACTTCCCTGTTGTTGTGAACGATCTCGGTGGAGGAATATACGAGATTACATGGCATAAGAAGAATTTGGAGGACTGGCGGAAGGAACGGGCCATGTCCTGGGATGAGTTCCAAGAATACGAGCTCTTCTGCGAATATCGTTTAGTTCATTCTCTAAGGAAACATGCAGATCGGTATGAACTGATGCCAACCACAAACAAGGACCAGATTGTGCGGTTCAAGATGCTTATGGCCGAGGCTGCGTTTAAGGGACCCAAGTTAATGCGGCTTAACGATATCAAGACCCATTTCCCAGTCGTCTGGCATAAGGTGGACGGTCGTGCCGGTGAAACAACCTATGCGATCGAGGTTCGCGGTGACTTTATGCGCAAGGCGTCAAAGGCGGAGGCGGCGTCGATGCGTGAAGCGCTTATGGAAGCGCTGCGTGCATCACGTGCATGGGCTGTTCTAGCGGCGAGGGTAGAGGATGGCGCAGCGGTTTGCCGTATTGAAATGAAGCATGAATAGGTCTAGGGAAATTTTAATTTTAGGATGTACACGTCTATTGTATTAGAGGTGTAGACCAAACTTCTCGGATTTGGATCGGGTTCCAGTGCCTTACCACTAGGATCAAACGCTCTGCCTATTTGAAGAGCTTTCTTCAACACAGTCTCTATATCTATGTAGATTGTGTTATCCACAATTGTTTTGGACTTGTAATCAAAATAGAATATATAATTAGAGTTCATCCCGTATTCTAGTCGAGTTTATTAAAAGAAAAGAACCACCGCGCTGCAACTGTATCTGAACATACAGAATTGTAAGGAAGAAAATCGTTGCAACCAAAAAAGTGTAGGACATCATCTTAAATAGTTTTGTACTGTTACTTTTAGGTCTAAACAGTATGATAAGATATTTGCATAAAATGTTAACAGAAGATGGCATTCTTGCATTAATAACGGCTCTGATTGTTTTTTCTTGTTGCGGGACTGTTTTAGGAGCTGCACTATGCCCCTGTTCGTGCAAACCTAGTCGAGATTGTAGGCGAGATTGCAATGATTGTCGTAGAGATAGAGAACGATGCAGAAAGCGTTATGACTGCGATTGTGGACGCGAGAGAGCTGATACGGATGAGGAGCTTGTATCTTAGATTACGGCTGGTGGAGCGTGCCTTAGTTCTCCAGGCAACACACAAGAATACATCTTGGCAATCTCTAAAGCTTCCTTATTTACATACGCGCGCAAAGTATCTAGCTGATTTTTAAGACTATTGAGCTCCTCTTCAGTAGGCGTAGTGCTTAGGCGCGCCATTGTCTCTAGACTACTGGTTGAATACATCTCAAGCAGCTGAATCCAAGCCTGCACCTTATACGTGGCCTTCTCCTTCTTCTGCAACATAAACTTCCAGTCATCGTCCTTGAGCTCGTTTACGAGCCGGCGGACGCGTAGAATTCGGCGCGGCTCCTCATCCATAAGATTGCGTAGCTCAACACGGTACCCATTAATTTCCACCTGACGAATATGATAAGCAATTCGCTGATGCTCAGCCAATACATCAATAATTTTAGCTAGTGGCGGCTTAGCACCCGTAAGTGCTTGCTGGGCAAGCATTTGCCTACGCAAGGTAGCCATAGTTTGTGTCAGCGTATTAAGTTCAGCACAGGCATGTACAGGGCCCTCACCCATACGAGGAAGAACTTGACCCGTAGCGCGCATCCAGGCAAAGTAATGCGGATTGTGGATAACCTGCGTCTCAATCTTCCCCGTATTCCAGCTAAATGCAGTATTGCACTGCGTACACCACATCTGGTCGCAGCCATCAATCTTAGAGATAAGCGATGCACACTTAGGACAGGGGCGAGCCTCCTTTTTAATCTGCTTAATCGTTTCTACGAGTTCCATATCGCATACGTGGTCCTCCTTTTTTGTTACGTGGCAAGCAGCACAGACCTGGATTTCGCACATACCGCACTTATAGTTCTGTGACAGAAAGCCCTCGCAGCTAGCCTCAGGGCACTTCATAATGAACTGGCGACGCTCCTTTGGCGCAGGAGGCGCATCTCCATAGTGTCGTGGCAGAGTACCATAATAGCTCACAATATGACGCGGGCTATTCATTGCCTCCTCAACTGCAGAAATCCGCGCAAGATAAGGGCGCTGGAGCTTTCTGGCCTTCTTACGAAGCACATCTGTCTGCTTCATCTTACTTAGACGCTCTTCGGAACGCCACCAGTCGCGCCGCTGCTCCAATGTCTTGCCCTTGTTATTTGTGAATTCTAGGGCACGAAAGGCACGGTCGGCGGCGAAGTAGGTGGCAACATCTGGAATAGCTTCCATCTCCTTGCGAATAGCATCCCGTTCCGCCTTTAGAGGCGTGATTAGTTCCTTCGCATTTTTATACCGATGAGCGTCCTCCTGCGTATCAGGCAGACGCGCCTTCTCGCGGTCATACAGCACCTTCTCGCGATGGAGCTTGTAGGGTCCAGTACGAAAGGTCTGGGTAAGTGTTGAGTACAGGAACGTATGGGTCCAGGGCGCCTTACAGGATGCACATGTAGGATCCTTGCCGTCGTCCTGAAGTAGGAATGTCTGTAGGCAGGTGCGACAAATCTTAGAATTGCAGGCAGGGCATGCCGTTGGCGCGCGTGTGCTCTTATTGAAAGCGTCGAAACAGATGGTGCAGTCAGTCATTTTAAAGGAAGGGAAAGGAAAAGAAGTAGAGCGCCGCAAAAACACTTAGTTGCGTCAGCGTTAGTTCAATTTTTCAAAAATGCCCGCGTTTGATTTTATTGAGATAGGAACGAGCGACTTTGAAACGCTTATTCAAAGCTGTGACCTTAAAACAGGAATATCTGTAGAACCTGTAAAGTATTATTTAGATGCTCTACCAAACAAGGCAAATGTTATAAAAATACATGCTGGAATATCAGATTTGGACGGATTTATCGAAGTATTCTATGTTCATCCTGATGATATTAAGAAGTATAATCTAATTTCGTGGGTCCGTGGATGCAATAGTGTTGGCTGCCCGCATCCAACCGTTGTAAAATTATTGGAAGAGAATAATATTCCATTATCGATCATTAAAAAAGATGTTGTTAATGTTAAAAGTATTGCTACTCTTTTTCTGGAAAATGATGTGCAATCAATAGGATATTTAAAAATCGATACTGAAGGTCACGACTGCATCATTCTTCATAATTATATTGATTATTGCGAGGTTCGCCCTGAACTCTTTGCTAAAAAAATAAGGTTTGAGACGAATGAATTATCATCTAGGGCCGATCAGGTAGAAGTGATTGATCGTCTTTTAAATAATGGTTATACTGTAGTGTCATACGACAAGGATGCTGTACTTACTCGACTAGCATAGGAATACTGCGGTCCCTACAATAATCGGCCACTTGCTTCAATGCGTCGTAGCCAATCTTACCGGTGCCGACAAAGGCGTGGCGATCTACACAAGCGCCACAGGGCGTAGCGCTGTCGTTAAAGTGCACGAGCTTCAAAAGCGTAGGGTCCAGTGCATGGAGCTTCTGGATGTACTCCAAAGGCTGCTGACCAGTAGCAAAGACGTGGCAGGTATCTACGCAGATGCGGAAGCGCGGATCATTAATCTCCTTGACGAAGTTTACGAAGTCATCGTACGTCGTTAAGGTCTCTGAACCCTGGCCTGCCGGTGTCTCTAGAAGGAGAGGGCATGTGACTGTGGCGGACGTGAGAGCCTTAAGCACATTGGTCTTCATGTGCGCTAGAGCCGTAGGGAGTGGCAGATCTGTGGACTTACCGACGTGAACGACTACGCCCTTGAGACCCATTGCATTGGCGTACTCCAGGTTCTTCTGTAGGCAGGTTACACCATAGTCCTCCTTAGTTCCTGGCTCGTGGCAAAGATTAATGATGTAGGGGCTATGAACGTACATACGAACCACAGTCTCCTGCTGGGCAGCTGCGCCAGCAGCAAGATCCTCGTCCTTCATTACAAGCTTTGTATTCTGTGGGCCTGTAAGGAACATCTGGTAGGGCTTATCGTTCACGAGCGCTAGACCTCGGAGCGTTAGCGCCACCGTCTTTTGCTTTTGAACATGGTTGCCAATACAGTGCGACTGCTGCAGAAGAAGGCCAGGGATAGGAGACGCCTCAGCCGTAGGGTTCTGCTGTGCCTTTGACAGGTTGTTCAAGAAGTCGCGGTAGGCCTTTCGCTGGGGCCAGGCACTAACGTCGTGATGCCACACTGTGTCCTGGAGAGGCAGAACTAGATAGACATCCTTTGCAGGCTCATGCAGTGCAGCGTAGGCAAAGATCTGGAACAGAAAGTCTACCCAGTTCTTCTTCAGAAGGCCTGTAAGCTTGACCTCGAAGAGCTGGGTCTCCGTCTGAGCATCAGGATGTCCCTCCACAGCCTCATACAGAACCGCTGTGTCAAAGACAAGTGTGCCCTTGACTACCTGATCCAGCTTTACGCGGGTTGCAATGATGTGGTCTAGGAACGGCTGGGTCGTCTTGGACTTGATAAGCTTCGCCTTGTCTACGTCTGAGTACTCAGGATAGAATTTAGGGATAGCCAGATGAAGATTAGCGATCGTAATATCATTAGGAGAAAGACGAAGCATCTCCTCGGCTACATGGCCCAGAAGAGAGTAGCTTTCTTCCTTAGGAAAGATGCCAAGAAGAGCAGCAGGATACTTGCCGGTTTCTGCATCAGGCATCGAAAGCTTCTTGGGCAGAAGCTTCTTGAGGTTGGACCGCTGCGTGGTATCCATCGAGGAAAGAAGGTGACGAACACGGAAAGAAAGCATTTTAGAGTTATTGTGTATGGAATTAATTATTCTACACACACAAACACTCTTAACTTTCTTTCGTGGTTCAATTTTTCTAACACCGGGCAGCCGAACGGATGTTTTTAAATGGTCTAGAGATTTTTTTTAGGCGATGTTAGAGCGCCGAGAAGATAATATCTCCAAGCCTAGCCATCCATTTTTAACAATCATATGCACCTGACCATGTCGCAGGCCCAGAAGCTACTACAACAAAGCGTGTGCCGTTGCTACGAAGTGTAACAGATGCTGTCCAGAAATAATCGAATGTTGCGCCAGGGCTTAAAACATCACAATCATCGTTATTGGGGTATAAACTTATGTATGTATAATAGTCAACGCCATTTGACCAATTGAAATTTACTGTGAACTCCAATCCGGGGTAAACTGAGGCTATCTTAGGATCAATATCTAAATACGTGTAAACGATGGGTTGTGATGTATACGTTCCGATTTGCCCTTGGACATCAACTCTGTTACTTATAGTGACCGTCTCGGTTGTTACACCGCTTAAATCTACATTGAAAACAGACGCATAACGCGGATCAATCGTTAATGCATTGTAACCATTCCATCTACCGCTTGTCTTTAAAACGGGTTTGACCGAAATAACATTTGTATTACGTTGTGAGAATGAACGCGAAACGGAAGACATCTTATAAAACGAGCTAAGATTAAAAATTTGTTAGTTTATAAAATCTCATATTGATCCGTGCTCTTGTACACTAGAAGGAAATATTTCTTAAGTTCATCTTCGTTGCAGTCAGCCAAAGCGTAGCATTTCATTCGCCCTAGATTTAATTCATCCATCTTTGAACATAAGTCTTCCTTGGTCATCGTATTATCTAGTACTAAAAAATCATTCTTAGGATTTGCATAAAGCGCCTTAATCTTATCAATCATACTTAGTAAATTGTTAAAACCAATAATACCGAATTGTTTTTCATAATTTAAATTTAGTAGAAGATTACAATACTTGTATGTATAGTCTTTGCGTTTCCACATTGGAAAACAATTAAAGTCAGGCCGTTCATCTTCCATACCTCCCTTTTCACGCATAGCTTCATTTATCTTGAGTTCACGGAAAGCTTGTGGCACTAAAAATCGCGGCCCTAAACGATTAATTTCACTGTTTCGAATTAGTGAAAAGTTACTATTACCATCGTTCATATACTGAATATATCCCAGCTTGTGAATACGCGCCATCTTCGTATAAACCGCTGTTCTGTAAATAAGCTCTTGGTCATCTATAATTGGCAGATACTCAGAATAATTACCTATTTCAAAAAGGGTTGTTCTTCTCCATATGCGCGGATGATTTGGAACGCCCACAATATGAGACAAACTATAATTATTAATATTTGGCGTCGACGATACATTAATCCAGCGCCCTTTATATTTTTGACAATAGTATCCACCATAGCCTAAAGCATAATAGTCACCGTAGCTATGATTATTTCCATTTTCGTACAAAATGGCGCAATCCATGTAAACGAATCCAACGCTCGAATTTTCATCAAATACCTTAGCTGCGTCAGCTAAACAGTCCGGTAAAATATCATCGTCGTGATCGAGTTCTAATACATATTTACCACGACATAAAGACGCAGCTTCATTCTTTACATTGCCTATGTTACCACTATTTTCGGCACGACGGTATAAACGAATTCGAGGATCGTCCTTCGCAATCTTACGCAAGAATTCAAAATGTGTATCATCTGGACTATCATCTAAAATAACCCATTCCCAATCCCTTAGAGTTTGCGACTTCAGACTGTTGTAAGGGCGATGAAGCTTCAAGTATGTATTATAGCAGGTTGTAAAAACAGAAAATATAGGTCTTGTTTCAGCTCTAGGTTTCAAACAAATATTTATATAGCAATAATTAATACCATTATTAAATTCTTGAATATTTTTTATGTTTTTAAAATGCACCCAACGCGCGCGAAAGCGATCTGCCAATGGACCTAACCTACCAATATATTCTTCTTCTGTCTTACCATACGTCACAAGCACATGATAATTTGCATCGAATAGCTTCAGTACATCTTGAGAATTTGATGTTATTTTAAACGAGCAATCAAACTTTTCTTTATTCTGATTTATAAATGTATCGATTTCTTTGTATGATTCATCACGGAAAAAAAGAATGTTAGGATATTTCATTAATTAGTTCTTGTTTTATTCCCTTAGACCTTGGTTTAAAAATCAATGGATTGTATAAACTTAAATGAACTATGATACTATGAGAAGACGTTTGAATTCAGATCAGCGACTGTCTTATGAACAATATTTATCGGGTTATGACTATGAAGTAGCAAAGAGAAAAAAAGAGGAAGAACTCTATTGCCAAGCTCGCCTAAGACTAATCAATGCAAAACGAGTGATGCACGAGGATAAAATTGCAAGGGAGATCGAACTATTTGAAAATGTTACTATTACCGAACAAAAGGACATAAATCCTACTGTTATTGTTGCTATGACAGATATTGACGAGCTTAAACTACTATATAAAAATATGAGAGAGGAGATAGAACTTTTGAAGAAGGAGATAGAAGCGCTCAAGAAAGGCTAAATTTATTTTCAATTGCCTCTATACGATCCTGCAAACAGCAAAGCATATTATAAATAGGCTCTAGCATATCAACCTTCTCTTGGTCGTGGAACCTCGCTAATGGGATATTCCTAGAATAATTGTTTTCTTTAATTTGTCTGCGCTTCTTTTGAAGGATGTCTTCAATCGTTTTCATAGGATTTTTAATCTTCTCTATTTCTCTAACAAGTTCTAGTCGTCTTTCTTCCTCGAGCTGCGCTAGCTTTTCTCGTAACCTATCAATTTCATCTTGGCTCATGGTTACCTGGGAAAAAATATTAGAAATCTATTCATTTTTTATTCAAGCCAATGGTGAATATCAGGATACGTCTTATTGAGATCAGTTATCCAAACTAACCCTAGTTCCTGTGTAAAGCAATACTCACCATGACCACTATGGCCTCCAATCATAGTCCAGGAAATACGATAAAGCTTTTGCGTTGGATCCATTTGATAACTAGATCTCTTTGAAAAAAGCAACGTTCAATTTTTACAAAAATTGAACAGTCCTTTAACAACTATTAGTTGCTTGACGCCTTCCTTTCTTTAAAATGGAGTTCCGTATTCCTGAGTTTCTTACAGATGCCGATAAGAATGTTACTCTTCCGCTTTCTTCGCTGCTGAGTGTGCTGCGCAAGGTATCAGATGCCTTAACTGCTTCACATGCACTGATGAGCGAAGTACGTGAGTGCAGTGTTGCTGATGGTAATGATTACTTTTCCCTAGAGAAAAAGACAATGATCCTTAACGATCATCTCTTTGATATATTGGTTGATATGAATGATATCATACCGAAGAAGCCTATTCATGGGCCTTTGGTTGTGGATCTTTTGCTGGAGCGGTCTAGGCCGGCTTTGGTGGCTACCGCTTGTCCTCTGGAATCGTCGCTTTTATGCAAATGTTGCAATTCAGAGGAAGGTCAAGCTCTTCTGCTAGCTGCTAGGGTGATTGATAAGGCGACGGCCCCTGTTCCTACTCCTCCTTTGCCTTCTGCTGTGGCCGAAGAGGAGGATCTGTACGCTTAGAAAATTGACTTACTTTATTTTTTCACTGTTGCGGGCTAACTATGTTAGCCGATTGTGGAGGTACAGTATTTAAACTTGCCGTAGCGGAGACGCTACGGCAGGATAGGGAAAAAGAGCTGGCCGATGCTAAGATAAAATGGGTAGAGGAAGCGAAGCAGTTTGTTTTGGACCGAGCGTCTATAGTGAACGGACTTAAGGATAAGAACCCATCGTTGTATGTTAAAAGTCTTATGCCGTTTGACTTGGACGATATCAATGCTGTCTTAGCGTCTCGGACTATTGCACGCCCTTGCGTGTGTGGCTTACAGGGTTTGGACAAAGCGTTAAAGGAACTAGAGAAGCGCGATTTCCATGCGCAGGTCGTAGCCGATGCAACATTCTATTTATCTGCTAAAGGGGCTGGTGGGAAAACCGTAGGAGATGTAATGAGAACAAAGGAGCAAGCTGCCAAGGTTCGCTTAGAGGTAAACCAGTTTGCTCAACATGTGCGACTAGAAAGGAAGATCGCAAAATATACGTGGGGTTGCACTTGGATTGAAGGGAAGCATATTACTGGGTTGGGAGCTTTACACAGACTAACAATGGAACGCGAGGAACTCTTGACGAAGATACCCTATATCTATTCGAAGATGATGGATATGCTGGCAGAAAAAATTAAGGTAGAGTAGAATGGCTTGCACCATAACACGCTATGACTGTCCTGCAGATTCGAACATAATTAATAAATTTGGTATGAAAGCGAATGCGCAAGTTGAACGTAATCATAACTTCGTATCAATCTTTCCTTGGCGAGCTCAGTGCAGTCGTCAGGACCGTCACTACGTAGCGACAGCCCCGAACGGGATAATCTGTGGTTGGCTGGCCTGCAACGTATCTACACGGTACGGATATAAGCATATTTATATTGAAGAAATATCCACTCGGCGCATTAAGGATGAATTTTTTGGCGGTGTTGGAACTCGTTTGCATGCGGCTCTGGTGGCCGATGCTATCAAAGAAGATATGGACTTTATCTATCTTTCGCCACTGAATGAAGATGTGGCGCAAATTTATGCCCATTGGGGATATATCCGGCCTCGTTCCGATATTAAACAACAGTTTTATATTTTAAAGCGTATGCCACCTGGAAGGCTACTTGATAAATATACACCGATAAGTCCTCGTGCTCTTCTTGTTCGTGCGCATGCACTCGCCATGCTGGCGCCAAAAGATGACGATCTGGTTAAGTTAATTGATAAGAAACGTGGTAAAATTCTTGCACAGCCAAATTTAATTGAAGAATTATCGATCGCTCTCGACAGCATCGTTGATGCAGAGACATATGAAGAAGATGAAGGAGTTGACGAGGATGAACGAATGCCTTTAGATGATAAGCGTGAACTTGTGCGCGAAGTGCTTATGAAAGTAGCTGGGGGTGGTCGTAGGAAGACATTGAAGAAGCGCTAATAAAAAAGGTTGTAGTAATAGATATGGCCAAGACGCGCAAACGAAGGTTAAATAGACGTAAGACGAGAAAAACCAATAGACGGCAGAAGGGTGGCGTTGTCCAACCAAGTGACGTGCAGTTCTCAGCCAGATTGTCAGATACTGGGTCTACGTATAATGAGAATTTTTATGGCTCTGCTCATTTTCCAACTATTGACAATTTAATGGATGATAATCATAATGATGACTTTATGAAAAGAAAATATTATGAGGCTAAGATTTGGGATGGAATAAGAACAAAATTACTGGAAAGAATAAAAGAAAATGGTGGTAATAGTTTTATTGAAAAATTAATTACTAAGTTGCAAGAGTTTATTTCTCTTTTTTTTACTAATTTGATCGACACGGATAAATTTGAAACATTTTTAGAAAAATTAGGGAAAAAATTTGAAGAAAAAACAACAGGCGCCTTCTTATCTGGTATATTTAATTACTCTGCTTTTATTAATTATGTAGGAAAAGCTAAGAGGCCCTATATAAACGATCGTGGTGATTGGGTGAAGAAGGCAGTTAAGCAACATTGTAGAAAAATTCGAACATGTCTTACGTTAATTGATTTTATTGTAAAAGCGTTAGAGGGATTAGAACTTTCAAATGGCCAAAAAGTAATGAAGTATTATGTGGAATATTTTGATAACTGCATTAGATTTAGAAGAACATTAACAACAGATATTGAACACTATATAACTAACAAGGACGCCGCCCAGAATTTCGCTCTGAAGGCTGCGCCAATCCAAGCAAGGCGCGACGCCGCACTGAGGGCGGAAGCGAAGAAGGAATATAATGCAGCCAAAACCATAGCGGAGGAAGCTGCTGCCGCAAGCAAATTAAGGCGACTAGATAAATCTTTAGTAAATGAAATCCAATATTTTTTGGAGCAAAGAACATTTTGCGTCAAGGATTATAAGTTGTTTCAAGGCATTATACCTCAACCCGAGGACAGACATTGTTTGAATCTCCCAACCGCCGACTTAATTGAAAAATATCCGTTGTCAGAACTTTTGGATATTAGAAACAAATATAAAAAGTTATATTTACCTTTCCAATCGGGCACAAATATGTTTTTTCTTCCAGAAAGAAAAATGAACACAATAGACATTTTCGCAGCTGGAATTTCAGGACATACTGCCGAAATTGGTTTAATGATGCAATTATTTGCTGGGAAAACAAAGCCGCCTGAAAACATGCAGAAATTTGTAGCAATTGTATGTCTAATATGGATGTTAGATTACTTTCATCATTCATTCCGTGAAATTTTATTAGCAAGCACTATTCATTTTGAACCAGCTGCAGGCCTGATAAATGAAATAGAGTGGTTGTATTCAGTAGGGGACCCTAAAGAAAGCATTGAAGGCATTTTAACAAGATTTGATGCGATTATATCCTCGCTATTTTTTGATATAGATAGTATTCAATTTGATAATGATCATATGAAAAATATGGTAAACTTCATGTTTTTAGGTAGAGATATAGAGACTATTAAAGATACACTCAAGAATACTGAAAGGAATCTTTTAACATTTAAGGAAAACCTCCCTGAGAGTCTTAAAACAAGTATAGTTTGGCCTTCAGATTGTAATTCTAAAAAAGTTGTGGAAGCACGCGAGGCATACATGAATGTGTTTGAACCTGCTCTAATTACCAACTCAAAGTAGGCGTGAAGGAGTTGACGAGGCGCGCGCAGCGCGAAGTATTACTGAAAGTTGCGGGCGGTAAGAGGAGAAAGACTAGAAAGCAACGCAGATAACAATATTCTACAAAGTAGTATTATGTTATTGAAAGTATAATTTGTTTACACGCTGCATACACCAACCTGGAAACGCGGGCGTGTTAGGTCATCGCAGTTGTTGTCTGTAACTACATACCCGACGGCACCGCCCTTGCCCTCGTTAGAAATGACACCAGGTACCTGAACGCGTGTGAACACGATGTATTCACTTTCTGTGGATGAGCCAATTAATATCTTCGCGCCCATGTTATTCACTGTCTTGCCGACGTCGATGTTATCGCCACTGTGCTCCAGTTGAGTATAAGGACCTACGCCACGTAAAACATCAGTCACTGTTGCGCCAGTAACAGTGAAGACGCTTCCAACACGTGTAACGTAGTCACTATTCGCCTGGACCCAATCATTGAAATCACTGTCAAGGAAAAAAGGGACGCCGCCTCCAACAGCCGAATAAATTGTTAGGAAGTTCTTTGTCACACGCTGCGCAATCGGAGAGAGAACAGAAGTCATTTTATAAACTGAGATAAGATTTTTTTTACGCAGCCGGAGGTTTAGGCATATTTTGCTCTGAACTCTTGCTCCGTTAGAATTGGGATGTTTAGGGCTTGTGCCTTCTTAGTCTTCTCATTCGCTACAGACGCATCCTTGATGCATAGGATCGTAACCTTCTTGGATAACGCATCTGCTAAGGTGCCGGCCTGGGCGACGACAAGTGCCTCAAGGTCCTTCGGATGAAACCCAGTAAAGAGAACAACCTGGTCCTTGAGCTTGCCATCCTTTGGCTTTTCTACTGGGGTCGGAGTATGTGGTTTCACACCAACAATGGCCATAAAAGTCTTGAATGCGGGTAAGTTATCAACGAAACCCTGTGCGGAATCTTTACTCCAACCGTTCAGAGCAGCGACTTGTTGTGCTAGACCTGCTGGAGCTTCCAACGATTTGGGTACTAGTTGTAGGGCTGCTTCAAGGCGCTTCGTGCCAGCGGAGCGACCGAAGACACCGGAGCCTACAGCCCAGTCTGAGATTGTTGCCTTCTGAATCGCTTCCTTAATGGCATCAAGTAACTTCTGTGCTGACTTCTTACCAAACTCGCCAAGTAGTTGGCCTTCCGTTACGTGAACCATTTGGGGGATTGTTTTGATACCCGCGGTGTAGAGCTTCGCAATGTTGCCTTCGCCACAGAACCCAATATGAAGACTATCGGCAAAGTTTAAAAGGATACGCTTCTGTACATCAGGATTTGCAGCGATATCGTCTAAGACTGCATCCACATGGGTCTCGTTCCAGTGCCAAGCCAGAGTAGGCATCTGAGGACCTCCTGGAGCTGCCTGCTGTACGGCCTTGATGTAGGGAATAACGTCGCCACTACGAATGATATCGAGGAAGGCACCTGGACCTATACCATTGTTATGGATGAATTGAGCATTAAATCCTGTAGCGTACTGGATAATCACACCGTTAATGTTAATTGGTTCAAATTGTACTGTTGGCTTTAGAAATCCGTCCTTGGACGCCTCCCATGCAACGTTTAGGACTTCTGTCGTGGCCTGCTGGTCGGCAAAGGACATCTTAAACGCAAATGCATGGTCAGGATTGCCGATCTGTCTAGGATAGACCTTATCGTGCGCTACGATAATGCCGTCGATTTCGTACTTGGACGTGTCCTTTCGCTTCGTCAAGAGTTCTGATAATGATTCGATGGAAACATCTTCCTTCATATCCCAACGAGCCGTATGAAAGGTGCTTTGCTTATCGAGAAGTTGGAACTGCTCCGAAGGTGACAGACCTTCAGGCACGATAACTTCATACGCAACGAAGTCGATTAGGTTCATTAGGGCGATGCGCTCAGCAGTGAGCGTCTTCTGGTTTGCAAGGCCTGATACCATTTGTCTGGCACCACGCTTGCCCTCCTTGACCTTATCATAGTTGGCTTTGGATACGATGAGTTCACCACGAACGACGCATTTTTCCAAACCAGGGCAGTCGCCGACATTAATATGGGAGATCATATGCTTGATATCCTGGCCGATAGTGCCGTCTCCACGAGTATAAAGTTCGCGTTTGCCACCGTCCTTCACGTAGAGACCTGAGATGCCGTCAAGCTTGTCGCTAATACAGACCTTTCCAGGGTATCTGAGTTTCCAAGATGTTAAGTTGTTCTTATCGGGCTTGATTTTGTCCATACTGCCCATGAAATACGGTAGCTTGACCTTGTTCTTGATGACCTCAGCACCTACACCAAGAACTTCGCCATACTTTGTTTTTAGAAGAAGAGCCAAGCGGTCATAGTTCTCATCCGTAATGAGAGATACGCCATCATTGTAGTATTTATCTCCAAAGTACTTGATAACGTCTTCAAGTTCCTTCTTGGACAGCGTTGGCATTGTCTTAAAGAAATCCGTTATGAGAGCTTGTGCAATCTGCTCTGTGTGTTTATCATAGACCTTGGCCTTCGGGGACGGCGTCTTTTCTTTTTTAGGCGTAGCAGCCTTGGGTGTAGGGGGCTTAGCTGCCTTAGGAGCCTTATGTGGCTTAGGCGCTGGAACTGGTGCTTGTGCTGGTGCTTGTGCTGGTGCTTGTGCTGGTGCTTGTGCTGGTGCTGGCGCTTGTGCTGGCGCTTGTGCAGGAAGATTAAGAGCGTTCATCGCTTTTATTAATTCACTAATCTTATCAACTTTAGCCTGGTCACCCTTGACTTGCTTGGATTCACCTTTTGTGAGTTTTTGGGTCAGACGCTCTCTTGTCTTTGAAAGCATATTCCGATTAGCCTTACGTGTATTTAAGTTTGTTTTATACACGTTAGTCTTGAGTTTCTCTACAATGTCCTCGTAGGCTCTGCTCATCTCTACTTATCATTGAGTTTTTTTTAATAATACCCAATTACAATTGTACGTATATTTATGCGGGTACCAGCTGTTAAATTATCACCGTTGCCCATTATTCGTAAAGCGCGTGTAGAAATCGTCGAAATATTCATAGTGCTCGTTGCTACGCTTGGATCTGACGCAGCGCTACTTGACAATGGTACTGTGCCTAATACATTATTTGACCAATCATTAATTGTAACTGTCGCATTCACTGGGGTCGCGCCTGGGTAATAATACACAACGCCCATATACACTATATTTACATTAGGAATATTGATTAATGTACCTAATTCTGCTAATGTAGACGTTACGTTTCTAAAAGGTGTTCCATTATTTTGTAAGAAACTAAAGGTTGCTGTATCACGATAATTCGTTCCAATGAATGGAACTACAGAGCCAGTTGGTCCGATTGGGCCCGTGAAACCTTTAGGTCCTGTTGAGCCTTGTCCAGTTGGACCTGTAAGGCCTGTAGGACCTGTTAGACCTGTAGGACCTGTAGGGCCAGTTAGGCCTGTAGGACCTGTAGGACCCGTAGGACCAGTTGCGCCTGTATCTCCTGTTGGACCAGTATCACCTGTTACTCCTGTATGTCCAGTATCACCAGTAGGGCCAGTAGGGCCAGTATTTCCTGTTGGACCAGTATCACCCGTTACACCTGTAGGTCCGGTACAACCAGTAGGACCTGTGGCGCCAGTATCTCCTAATGGACCAGTATCACCCGTTACACCTGTAGGTCCAGTGTTTCCTGTTGGGCCAGTAGGGCCAGTATCTCCAGTTGGACCAGTATCACCTATTACACCTGTAGGTCCAGTGTAACCAGTAGGGCCAGTTGCGCCTGTATCTCCTGTTGGACCAGTATCACCCGTTACACCTGTAGATCCAGTGTTTCCTGTTGGGCCAGTAGGGCCAGTATCTCCAGTTGGACCAGTATCACCTGTTACACCTGTAGGTCCAGTATCACCAGTGTAACCAGTAGGGCCAGTTGCGCCTGTATCTCCTGTTGGACCAGTATCACCTGTTGGGCCAGTTTCACCCGTTACACCTGTAGGTCCAGTGTTTCCTGTTGGGCCAGTTGTGCCGGTATCTCCTGTTGGACCAGTATCACCAGTTACACCTGTAGGTCCAGTGTTTCCTGTTGGGCCAGTTGTGCCTGTATCTCCAGTTTGACCAGTATCACCTGTTAC
>Ga0209499_1001222_pt1 | contig 18197 bp, 6 predicted proteins | sample C_130208_EF_Meta_FD_187306 | JGI IMG/M metagenome (GOLD analysis project Ga0209499, IMG submission 187306) | Freshwater microbial communities from Lake Croche, Canada to study carbon cycling - C_130208_EF_MetaG (SPAdes) (version 2) | ecosystem: Environmental > Aquatic > Freshwater > Lake | place...
ACGTCGGCCTCGCGCAGCTTGTGAATGATCTCTTCGGTCGTAAATCGTTGTTTCGGCATGGTCCTTCACCCTCCGTTCCTAGATTCTAAGGAACATCAGGCTGGACCAGGAATCTCAGGTCAGGTCAAAGCGAGTTGACGTGGGTCATCAACCAGTCGATGAATACCTTGGCCGCAGGATTGCGCAGCCCCGCCGCCGTCTGCACGGCGCAATATTGGAACGATAACGCCGGTGCAACCTCAAACGGCGTGACGAGTTTGCCGGACCGAAGGGGTTCTTCGGCGAGCAGGAATTGTCCAAGCACGATGCCGGCGCCCGCAGCGGCCAATTCAAGGGCGACGGTCGCGCTGTCGGTGCGATGACCCCTATCCGCAGGAGCGCTGCGAGGGGATAGCGCCGCCTCAAACCATAACTCCCAGGTGGGGAACGTCGAGAATCCCGTGCGCCACTGGACGTGGATTAGATCTTCTTCGCGTAGCGACTCAGGGCGCCCGGGTTCCACCCGGCCGCTGTCGATGAACGCGGGAGAACACATCGGCGTGACCCGGTCTTGGGCGAAGGGGGTCGTCGTCAATTCAGGATACAAGTGTTCGCCGTAGGAGAGCCGGACGTCGATGCGGTTGCGGACGAAGTCGACCGGATCCTCCTCGAGACGCAGGTCAATCCGCACGTTCGGAGATTGGACCAGGAAATCCGGCAGATGATGGCTCAACCAGCGAATCCCGACGGACGGCAGAGCGCTAATGACGAGGTGGGTGGCGCCGTTGCCGCCGACGATCTCTTCGGTGAGCGCGGCCAACTCGTTCATGAGTTCCACGCACGTGACGTAGACCGTTTGTCCGGTGTCCGTGAGCACGAGTTGGTGATGGCGGCGGATGAACAGCTGCCGGCCGTAAAAATCCTCGAGCTTCGCGATCTGCTGCGAAATGGCGCCTGCGGTGACGAACAGTTCAGCCGCGGCGAGCGACATGCTGCCCAGTCGCGCGGTCGCCTCGAAAGCCCGAACGGCATTGAGGGGAGGTAGACGACGGGTCATCGCGCACGCTCGCCGTCCGCCGTGGCAGGTGAGGGCTCTTGGGTCGAGGAGTACATGCCGAGACTATCGCTGAATCTCGGCGTGCGGTTCAAGGTTGAACGGGTCCAGCACTCGAGGTGGCACACAGGCGAATGCCCGGCGCCATGAACCGGCGAATCCTCATCGAAGAAGCGTGAGGGCGACCGATACGCTCGGGGTGGCCCGTCCCCCGACTCAAGAATGTGTCGAACGCTTGAAGAGCGGCGCTCGGGGCCTCGATGCCACGGTTTTATCTGGCGCTCCGCTGGCTCGCCGCCGCGTGTCCTGTACGGTGATGACCATCGCGCCGGACTGACCCATCCTCGGTCAGTGATGGGGAACTCAGGATTGAATTTGCCATAACGCGGAATTCCTCTCACATGGTAAAAGCGTAATATTTTCAATAAATAACCGTGATAGCGTGGATTCATGTCCTGAGAACGCTCTACTTTCGGCGGTGCCCACGATGACGACGCTCACCATTTCCTCGGGAATCTACACGGCACTAGACGGGGCTTATGCAGGCCAGAACGTGCTGGTGGAAAGCGGTGGGTTGATTCAGCAACTCGCGAATTACGGCGCGTTCACGAATTATTCGGGGCTCGCTATTTCCGTACTCGCGGGCGGCAGCCTCGGTATTCAGGGCAACAGTAGCAACGCCTTTACGAACCAATCGGGCGCGCTCATTTCGAATGCGGGCGTCGTGACCGGTACGGGCGTACTCAACAATTTGGCGGGCGCGTCCATCGTCAATAACGGGGGCATCTTTCGCGTAGACGGTAGCTACAACCGTTTACTGGTGGACAGCTACGGTGGCGTAGTCGAGTCGGGCGCGGCGGGGTCGGGCACCCTCTACAACTCGGGCACGATTTCGAATGCGGGCGGTGGCAGTCTGCTCGTCTCCGGCTGGCTCGTGAATGCGGCCGGTGGCACGCTCGCAAACAACGCAGGCTCGGTGATCGTCGCAGCGTTGAATGTGCAGACCAACGCGTCTTACGGCTACTTCGATGGTGACGGCAACTATGTCGCTGGCGTCCTTACGACCACGAACGGTGCCGGGCAGGTGGCCAACTCCGGGACGATCGTCAACGGCGCCAGCGGCAGCCTAGTGGTGTCCGGTGGCTCGCTCACGAACTATGCGGGCGGGGAGATTGTCAATAACGGTGCGCTGACCAACGTCGCGGGCAGCGTCCGAAACTACGGTCTACTGGATGGTGTTGGGACGTATAAAGGCAACCTGACCGACTATGGCACGGTGAGTGGCGGTGATGTGGTCGCGCACACCGGGAACATGACGTTTGTGAGCGGCACCGTGACGGTTGAGTCCGGTGCGAGCGCCGCCAACCTGATCCTCGGAGCCGGTGAGTCCTTTGTCGATAAGGCCGGTGGTACGGTATCGAACGTGACGGTCAGTGCGGGTGCACACCTGACGGTCTCATCGGGTGCCAACATCAGTAACGTGACGGTGGCCTCCGGCGGTGCTATCGAGTTGCTGAGCGGCGCGTTAGTCACCGGCTTGACGTTGCAGTCGGGTGCAACCGAGCAGATCGACTCGGGCTATGTCCAGACCGGTGCGGTGGCAGGGGCCAATTATCAGGTGCTCTCCGGTGGAAAAGTCACCGGCACAGTGAGTGCTGGCGCCAAGGTGACGGTGTCCTCCGGTGCCGTGATCAGCAGTGTCACCGTGGCTTCAGGTGGTCTGATTGATCTCATCAGCGGCGCGTCCATTACTGGATTGACGTTACAGTCGGGAGCGATCCAGCAGATTGATTCAGGCTACGTACAGACCGGCGCCGTCGCCGGGTCGAATTACGCCGTAGTCAGCGGTGGCTCATTTACTGGGACAGTGAGTTCGGGTGCGACACTAACGCTGTCGTCGGGTGCGAAGCTCAGTAACGTCACCGTAGCGTCGGGTGGTCTGATTGATCTGATCAGTGGCGCGTCCGTCACTGGATTGACCTTACAGTCGGGTGCCGTTGAGCAAGTAGGCTCCGGTTACATACAAACGAATGCGGTTTCAGGCGGCAATTCAACTTCTCTTCTGACGAACTCCTACAATACCGCAGGTCCCAATTTTCAAGTGCTAAGCGGCGGCACGATGTCGGGGATCGTGAGTTCAGGCGCGGTGGTGATTGTCTCCTCAGGCGGCACACTGAGTAATGTAACGGTCGCCTCGGGTGGCTGCGTAGACATCCTTGGCGGCGCTTCCGTCACCGGTCTGACGTTGCTGTTCGGTGCGACAGAAATAGTCGGATCTGGCTATGTACAAACCGGAGCAGTATCCGGGGCACAATATCTCGTTATAGACGGTGGCACTTTCGCGGGCACAGTGAGTTCCGGTGCAAGTGTGCAGATTACAGGTGTAGCGCCGACCACTACGAGCGGTGTTGTAACCTGGCATTCGGGCACCGTGAGTAACGTCGTTGTGGCCTCAGGCGCGAGCTTCGGCGGAGACATTCGGTCGGGCGGATCCGTGACGTTTTTGTCGGGCGCGCAGGGTCGCTTCCACGTGTCCGCTGGGGGTACTGTAATCGGTGGAACAGCCTCCGGTCTTGTCGACGCTACGTTGCTTTCCGGCGGCACGTTGAGTGGCCTAACTGTCATTTCCGGAGGGAGATTATATCTCTACGGTCCGGGGACTGTGTCTAACGTCTCGGTCAGTAGTGGGGGCAAGGTCTATCTTCAGTCGGCGGCAAACCTCAACGGCATAGCATTCGCTTCGGGTGCTATCGTCACTGTGGATTCCGGTGCCACGCTGCAAAATACTCAGCCTGGCGTCGCCTATACTATTAATCCCACCGCGACGTTTTCAGGCACAGTGAGTTCCGGCGCGACAGTCAGGTTTTACGTGACCGGCGGCTCGGTTTCTGGCGTGGCGTCGAACGTCGTCGTCATGTCGGGTGGTTCATTTTCCGGCAACCTGAAATCCGGCGAACGAGTCTCCGTTCTATCCGGCGGCTTCTGCGATGTACAAGTGCTCTCGGGTGGGGCTACGCTGATAGGTGCGACCGTACGCACCGGACTACAACTTTTTGGCACGATTAGCGGTGTGACGATTGCATCCGGCGCCATGCTAGTTGTTGGGAGCAGCGCGTCGATCACGGGTCTCGTGCTCAATTCTGGTGCAACTGAATCGGTAGGTTCTGGCTATGTGGAAACGAGCCTTGCCTCCGTAGCAAATTATCAAGTGGGCTCGGGTGGTCAGATCATCGTTTCGAGTGGCCAGTCTGCATCGAACATCACGGTATCCAGTGGCGGTACGGTCGATCTGTTGTCCGGCGCAAGCGGCGCTGCAAAGCTGTCATCCGGTGCGATCGAGATTGTGGACTCGGGTTATATGCAGAGTGGCGTGACGGTGGGTGTCACCTACCAAGTGAAGTCAGGCGGCCAGATGACCGTGTCGAGCGGTCAGTCAGCGTCGAGCATCACCGTCTCCAGCGGCGGCACGATCATTCTATTGTCGGGTGCAACAGGTGCGCCAACGTTGAGTGTGGGCGCCATTGAGTCTGTGGGTTCCGGCTACGTGCAGGTGGGCGCGGTCTCAGGCGCCAACTATCAGGTGCTTGCCGCGGGTAAAATCAACGGCAATGTAGGTAGCGGGGCGCTGGTGACGGTTTCATCGGGCGGGTCTGTATCGGGCGTGACGGTATCGTCGGGCGGAAGTGTTGACCTGTTAAGCGGCGCGTCGGTGACCGCACTCACGCTCTCCAGTGGTGCGATCGAGATTGTGGACTTCGGCTACATTCAGAGTGGCGTGACGGCGGGTGTTGGCTATCAGGTGCGCTCAGGCGGCCAGATCAACGTTTCCTCGGGTCAGTCAGCCTCGAATGTCACGGTCTCGTCAGGCGGCACCATCAGGCTTCAGTCTGGGGCCTCTGGTGGCATGACCCTCTTGAGCGGAGCCATCGAAGTATTGGATGTTGGCGCGAGCCTGACGTCGGTTGCCTCCGGCGTGACGGTACAACTGGTGTCCGGCGCATCGCTCGCAAGCGCAACCATCGTATCCGGTGGATCCTTAGCCGTCGGCGTAGGCGCGACGGTGACGAGTGCGACGGTGAGTGGGGCGTTGCAACTCTCAGGGTCTGCGTCGGGCAACACACTGGTCTCCGGTGGAACCGAGACCGTGCGTGTGGGTGCGACTGATGTGGGTGCGACGCTCAGCAGCGGCGCGACCATGACGGTGTCGGGCACGGCAAGTTCCACGTACATCTCGGCCGGCGGCCAGGTCTTGGTGGTCTCCGGCGGTCTATTGACGGGTGCGTCGGTGGACGGCGCCGTCACGGGTGTTGCCGATATTTACGGATCGGCGGTGAGCAACACCTTGTTGTCGGGGAGCCTGCAGACCATCGAATCGGGTGGTGTGGCGCGGGCGACGGACATCACGACCAGCGCGGCAACGCAGGTCGTCTCAGCCGGCGGTTCCGCCTCGGGCACCTTGATCCGCAATGGCGGCGTCGAAATCGTCTACGGTAATGCGTCCAATGAGACGGTCAGTTCCGGCGGTGTGATCACGGTGGGTGCGGGCGGTTCGATTGCCGGTGACACGGTTCAATCGGGCGGTGAGATCTTTGTCTCGGGCGGAACCGTCACCGACCTGACGCTGAATCAAGGCGCGCTTGTCGACTTTGCCAATGTCAACTATGTCGCCGGTGAGACGGTCACCGTCGATGGTGGTCAGTTAGAAGTATTCGACAGCAACGGCAATGTTCTGGCCTCTGTGGGGCTTTACGGTGGTACCTACAGGGGCGCTTCGTACACGGTGACCAACGACGGTGCCGGTCATGCCTTGGTCTCGGTGGCGATCTGCTATCTCGAAGGCACGCAGATCCTCACCCCAAGGGGTGAAGTGAAAGTCGAGGCTCTGAAAGCCGGGGACACGGTCGTCACGCGCTTTGGCGGCTTGCAGAAGATTCGCTGGATCGGACGCCAGAGTTTCTCCGGCAAATCTCTCAAGGGCGACTGGAAGAATGTTCCTGTCCACATCCGCGCTGGTGCGTTGGGCGACAACGTCCCGTCCCGAGACCTCTACGTCTCACCAGGCCACTCGATGTTGGTGTACGGCACCTTGCTGCTCGCCAAGAACTTGGTTAATGGCATCACGATCACGCAGGGTTGGACGCCGGAGCAGGTCGAGTACTACCAGTTGGATCTGGGCGGCCATGATTGCGTCCTCGCCGAAGGCGCTTGGTCGGAGACCTTCGCGGATACGGGTACGTTGAGAGACGAGTTCCACAACGCGGCCGACTTTACCGCACGCTTCCCGAACGTCCGCGCGCCCGATGCGATTGCGCTGTGCGCGCTACGTCCGGAGAAGGGCGAGGCCTTGGCCAAGGGTCTAACGCCAGTTCTCGCGCGAGCGGGCCTCAAGTCCGCAGGCAAGCTGCGGGGTCATGTGGATAAGGTCCACGGCGGCTTTAAGGTCGAAGGCTGGGCGCAGGACCTGTCCAACCCTGACTTTCCGGTCACCTTGGAAGTGCTGCATGACGACGTGGTCCTGGGTGAGGTGCTCGCCTGCGACTACCGTCCGGACCTGCAGAAGGCGGGCATTGGTCGGGGTTACCACGCGTTTACGTTCGTCTCGCCCATCCGCCTGACGGCTGATATGCACGCGGGACTCTCGGTGCGACGCAAGAGCGACCGCGCTACGCTGGGTGTGAATGCCGAGATCAAGCAGGGAGCGTTAACCGTCGCCGTTCAACCTTCTCAGCCGCCTCGATTGCACGTCGTCGCCTGAGCGCTGGGTAGAGCCGGGTCGGGGGGTGCCGAGGCGCCCCGTCCCGGCTTGCGGATAATCCCTGAGATCGCCAACGCCGATGGTTGAAGAGGGGGCATTGCGCCCACGAGTCATCGGTAACGATGTAGCCGATGTGACGCTTAGTTTGGATCGAGGGCGGGCAAGGTTTGGGATCGGGCCGTCAGAAGTTGTTCGTCGAGGCGAGACTGGGTTCCGGAGAGGCTTATGTGTCGACCCCGGCTATAGATTCCGGGTCGAACAATGGCTCGTTGAACCGTGCCCACCCTCGATATCGATCCGTCATTCAGGACGTTCTGCGTCGCTACACGGCCGACCCAGAGCAAACCACCGTGGGGAGGATCGGCAAGACTTTTCTTGCCGTTTTCACACTAAGTCTTCGATCTCTTTCTTGACCCCGAAGTGCCCGGTTTAGTCAGGTCAGTGGGTGGGCGGTACAGGCCATGAATCAAGCCAGTGTCGCGTGACGGGCTCGCCTGAACCCGCAAACGTCCCCCGGTCTCGCAAACGGTCTGCGAATACAAAAGGCAGGGACCCGTGACCCAATCAAATGCGACTCGTCTTACGACCAAAAAGATCCCTAGCTTCACTGACGCCAGAGCTCAGTAGCTCATCAAAGATACGAGAGTGCATGTTCTCGCAGCACGATCTGAAATTGAGTACTGGGTCGACACACGACGTGTCGGTCCCGGCTGTCGGGGATGGACTGCGTTTTACTAGCGATAGTTCGATTCGTGCATCGATCTGGACGACCTCTTTTTGAGCTTGCGTTCAGATGCCAGCGCGGCATCCGTTTTACATAAAAAAACGGGAAAAAATTGGTGATTTATTTTTAGTCTTTCATAGTAGACGCGCGTGTATTAGTTCCATAACATACATCAGTTCATGGCGAAAAACGGCGTGTATTCGGTGGTTAAATCTCGAAGGAATTCGAGGCTATAGGCGCTGAAGATTCCTGAAATTTGCTTGGAAGAACGCAAGCGTCGAGTGGCCGAACGCGGTCGACGTTGGGGAAACGTTTCGCATGGTGCGAAATCGCTCCCCGTTCAAGCAAGGGAGAAGGCGGGAGTCTAAGTCGATCAATTCCGAATGTTTAATTTTGACCAGTCCGCACTGTTAACGAATGTAATTTTTTGAAGGATCAATGACTATGGCGACTTTCACCAACACCGGTTCCTTGACCAATAGTCAGGGTGCCACGCTAAGCGTTGTAGCCGGCGACAGATTCTACAATCCCTTCGGCGCGAGTCTGCTCAATGACGGGTTGTTGGATGTTGTCAGTGGTGCCACGCTGAGTAATCGCGGCAGTTTGACGAACGCGGCAGGGGCGTCATTGTCTATCGCCGGCGGTGCGGTCTCGAACGTTGGTCCGTTACATAACTACGGTTCATTGATCAATCAGTCTGGCGGCACGTTAAAGAATTTCAATTTGCTCGTGAACGATGCAAGCGGAACTCTGACGAACCAAGGGATACTGTCAAACTATTACGGGCTCTTTATAAACAGTGGCGTGCTTAATAATGAAGCGGGCGGCACGCTGATGAATCAGGGAGGTACGTTCGCGAATTCAGGCACGCTCAATAATGGCGGTGTCCTGACCAATTCCGCGGGTGCCACGCTAAACAATGGAGCCTATGGAACGCTTAACAACAGCGGCACCCTCAACAACGCCGGACATCTGAATAACTCAGGAACGCTAAATAACGATAACAGCGGTCTTTTCAACAACTATTCAGGCGCGATCCTATCCGGTTCAGGCAGTGTATTGGGCGATGTCCTTAACTCAGGTCTGATCCAAGGCGGTGAGCTTTGGGGCAACAGTCTGCACGGCACTATGACCTTCGCCTCGGGAACGCTCAGTAATTCAGGATCGGTTTATAACGTTTCACTCAGTTCGCAGGCCTTGATGATTGATGTCGGCACGGCCTCCGGCACGCTGATTGGTAATGGAGGTGCGGAGATTGTCTATGGCGCCGCTTCGGCCGAGACGGTGAGTTCAGGAGGTACCGTTACTGCCGCAGTTGGTGGTTCAATCACGGGTGATACCGTGCTCTCCGGTGGCCAGATCATTATCTCCGGCGGAACTGTCACCGACCTGACGCTGAATCAAGGCGCGCTTGTCGACTTTGCCAATGTCAACTATGTTGCCGGTGAGACGGTCACCGTCAATGGTGGTCAGTTAGAAGTATTCGACAGCAACGGCAATGTTCTGGCCTCTGTGGGTCTTTACGGTGGTACCTACTCGGGCGCCTCCTACACGGTGGCCGACGATGGTGCCGGTCATGCCTTGGTCTCGGTGGCGATCTGCTACCTTGAAGGCACGCAGATTCTCACCCCAACGGGTGAGGTGACGGTCGAGACTCTGAAAGCCGGGGACACGGTCGTCACGCGCTTTGGCGGCTTGCAGAAGATTCGCTGGATCGGACGCCAGAGTTTCTCCGGCGAATCTCTCAAGGGCGACTGGAAGAATGTTCCTGTCCACATCCGCGCCGGTGCGCTGGGCGACAACGTCCCATTAAGAGATCTGTATGTCTCGCCTGGCCACTCGATGTTGGTAGACGGCACCTTGCTGCTCGCCAAGAACCTCGTCAACGGCATCACGATCACCCAGGGTTGGACGCCGGAGCAGGTGGAGTACTACCAGTTGGATCTGGGCGCTCACGACTGCGTCTTGGCCGAGGGGGCGTGGTCGGAGACCTTTGCGGATGCTGGCGGTCTGCGTGAGGAGTTCCACAACGCGGCCGACTTCACCGCACGCTACCCCAACGTTCGGGCACCGGATACGATCGCGCTGTGTGCGCCACGTCCGGAGCAGGGGGAGGCCCTTGCGAAGGGCTTGCACCCGATCCTGGCTCGTGTCGGTCACCCCAACGCCGGTCAACTGCGGGGTCAGGTCGACCGTGTCACTGGCAGCTTCAAGGTCCAAGGCTGGGCGCAGGACCTGTCGAACCCGGACTTTCCGGTCACGTTGGAAGTCCTGCATGAGGGCGTGGTCCTGGGTGAGGTGCTCGCCTGCGATTACTGGCCGGACCTGCAGAAGGCCGGGATCGGTCGTGGTTACCACGCGTTCACGTTTGTGTCGCCGATCCGCTTAACGCAGGCCATGCACGCAGGTCTCACGGTGCGACGTCAGGTTGATCGTGAGGTCCTAGGCGTGAGTGGCAGTCTTACCGAGACGCAAGCGGCGTAAGAAGCGGTTTAGAGGGCGTTGCCGTCTTGGCGGGCATTCTGCGCGTGGAGTGGTTTCGTCTAGGGCGTCTCCACGCTCCGATCTGCCGCTAACGGCGACATGACCTCCTGAATAGGTTATCTACGTCACATTTTTTCAAGGCCGGATTGCTATGCTGCGCCGCTGTATTCATCTGAGCACCTGATCATGCCGACGACTGATGAGTCCCTCAACGTCTCCACATCCCCAGCCGGCGAGGGTACAGCCGCCGCAGCGGTGGCCTCATCGTCGGCCGTAGAGCCCGCGAAGATCGTTTACGCCGGTCATTTTCCGCTCGCCGAGAAGCCGACGCAGGTGGGTCCTGAAGGGATTCTGTACGACTTTAACGACGGCGCCCGCGTGGTGCTGCCGGAACGGGCGGAAGGTGAGGGGCTGTGGCGGATTCGGCTGACAGATCTCGATACCGGCAACATTGTCTTCAACGTCGACGTGAAGGGCGCGCGGGTCAACTCCACCAAGCGTTACTACGTGCGCTTCCGCCTGGAAGTGTGGGTGGTCGATGCAGACCCGAAGTCCAAGGTCGAGCCGCGCTCGGCCCTGGACCACTCGATGGACCTGACCGATCGGAGTGTCCTGATCCATCAGCCGCCGGGCACGGTCGGTGACAGCTTTGCCTGGTTCACCTACACGGCGGAGTTCGCCAAGAAGCATCCGAAGGCTCGGATCACGGTGTGCTTATCCGAGCACATCATTCCGCTGGTCAAGAACGCCTACCCACACCTTAACTTTGTGACCCAAGATGAGCTCAAGGAACAAAAGCTTGTCGACACCTTCTATGCGTCCTACGCTTTAGGCGTCTATTTCGCGGACAAGGAGTGCAACCACCAACCGGTGGATTTCCGGCACGTGGGCTTGCACAAGACGGCGGCCTACATCCTCGGGGTTGAGTCGATCGAGGTCTCACCGACGCTGGCGCTCGAGGATGAGTCCCGGCCGATGAAGAAACGGTATGTCTGCATCGCGGTGCAGGCGACGTCTGCGGCAAAGCAGTGGAACAATCCTTACGGCTGGCGCGAAGTGGTGAAGTTTTTGAAGGACGCGGGCTACGAAGTCGTGTGTATCGACCAGAAGCCGGAGCATGGCGTGGGACTTAAATGGACCCACATCCCGCACGGCACGGTCGACAAGACGGGCATCTCGCTCATGGAAGCGGCCCGTTACCTGCGTCACTGCGAGTTCATGGTCGGTCTTTCGAGTGGCTTGTCGTGGCTTGCGTGGGCAGCCGGCGCCACCTGCGTACTCATCAGCGGCTTCAGCCTGCCCTCGACCGAGTTTTACACCCCATACCGGATCATCAACTGGCATCCATGCAATGGCTGCTGGAACGATCCGACCTTGATGTTCGAGAACCAGAACTTCCTGTGGTGTCCGCGCCATGCGAACACGCCAAGGCAGTTTGAGTGCACGACGCAGATCACAGGTGCGCATGTCATTCGGGTCATCAAGTCGATCCCGACGTTTAAAGACGTCCGCGAGACCGTCCAATCAGCCGATTGATAGCTGGGCCTTGTCCGGCCAAGGTGCCGCGCAGTCGCTCGACGGCTGCTCGCGAACACCTTGGCTCAGATCCGCCGATCGACAAAAAGCCGGCAGATCGCGGCGTGACGGGGGCAACTCCACGGCGCGGGCCCACGAAATTTTCGACTCGGTGTTCTATCGCTCCTCTGGAAAGAATGCGCTATTCCCGGCGTATTGATGGCAGTGATGAGACTGATCGGGGCGTCGTTCGGGTTGAAAGCCAGCATCAGCGATTTTTTTGCACGCGATCGCGGTCCACGTCCAAACAGACGATGTAGAACTCAAGGTCGGTCGATAAGCGCGGTCTGACGTGGGAATCAAAACAGACGCTCAACCCGCCCCCGGTAGTCCCGTCTCTCTTGGCTACGAGGGAAACAAGTCACGCACGAGTTGCTCGGCGTGCATGAGGATGAATTTGTCGTGCTGGTCCGGATCATAACCCCCGAACCCCCGAATTCTTGCGTGCCCTACGATTGTTAGACACAAGAAAGTGAGTCGATCTTCGTCAATCGATGCGCCGATTCGACGGGCTAAGTATCGAAACGACTGGCTCAACAACAAAATGCCACGCTCTGATTGTTTTTGAAAAAGCGCGAGCGGCATATTAGAGAATCGGAGCACAAAGTCGACTACGACTTGTTGGGAAATTCTACTGTGCAAAAAGAACTGGCCTGAAAACATTGGCCGCAAGAGCGCCAACGTCAGTTCCTCAACCGATGCCCTCGTGGCGGGTAACTCGAGTTGGTCAATGGCCAGTTCGTATTGCCGCAGATATCGAGCGAGACGACGTTCCAACGCTGCTTCAATAATGCCCTGTTTGGACGGAAAGTGGCTGTAGAGTATGGACGTCGAGTAACCGCTGCGCTCAGCCAAGTCGCGAAGCGTGAAATTCCGGACGTCCCCAACCGAGAACAGTTCAACGGCATCGAGGATGTCGTCGATGGTCTTTTTGCGCTTGTCTTCATTCTGACCAGCGAGTTCTTTCATTGCGGGCATACGGACGCTCAAACCGATTGCTGAATAATCCTAACAATCAAACGATCACAACGCGCAAAAGTACGCTTCATGACAACTGAAGGCGGCTCGGTGAGTGAAGCACGATTTGTGCCATTTATATCGTCGAGCAAACGGTAGCAATTTTTCGGGAAATTATTCGTGCAAATGCAGAGTCACACGACAGTTACGCCACCAAACTTCACCCAAGATCGGTTCGCTAATTCTCGAGAAAAGCGAATTGAAACAGTCTACTAGAGCTCGCCAGGTTGCCCCGACGAGACATCTTTGTTGCCAGAGTCGCGGTCCCACCGTCGACTGCGTCCCCCAATTTCAGGTGGTGCGTTGAGCAGCCGCGATCCGTGTACGCGGATGAATACGTGGCTTTGCACCCAACAGGCGGATGGTGCCTCCCAAGTGCTCGGGACAGGGGAAGGGAGACCGCCGACGGGCCGTCAGGCGTTAACTCCCGGTGAAGGCGTAGAGCAGGGGAGGTCGCTTGCGTGGACTGATGCATCGTCGTTGGCCATAGAAGATGCTCGAAACGACGAGAAGACTCCGGTCGAAGCGACCAGTAAGGACTCAAAAATGCCTACAACGGGATGAATTTTGAAGCGCTTTCACTTTGGTCCGTAGGCCCCGTTAGGTCGTCCGGTTCCCACAGGGTTCGAGCGCATTCAACATAACGAGAAAATGTTCTCCGTTTGGAAAAGAGTCGCGCAAAAAAAAGCGGGTTTCAAGAGTGACGTACTCCACATTCGATAATGGAAAAAAGCCATAAGAAACAATCAATTGAACAAGCGATAACCGTCATGAAACTGCAACTTGTCGCCCGAGTTGAGTGCCCTTCGGAATACCCGGATTCTAACTCGCCGATTTGTGTGTCCCGACGATCTGAAAGGCCGATGTATGCAGAGCGAAGATTCCGTCCCGACCGGGCAAGCCAACGTAGTGCCTCCAGCAAGCCCTGCGGTCGCGCCTTTGCCGACTTCGTCAGCGGTATCCTCCTCGGGAGTGAACGCTGCAAGCGCTCTCACGTCGGTGATTTACGAGGGCCACTACCCCACCTCTGCGACGTTTACGCAGGAAGGCCCTGAGGGGATTCGGTTCGACTTCAACGAAGGCGCGCGGGTGATGTTGCCCGAGCGTAGTGCAGGAACGTGGCGGGTTCGACTGACGGATGCCGATACGGAAAACGTGCTCTTTCAGTACGAAGCGAAGGGCATGCAATTGAAGTCGGTCAAGCGCTTTTACGTGCGGTTCAGGATCGAAGTCTGGGCGCTGGAGGGGGGGGCTAAGGATCCACCTCGACTGGTGATGGATCACGTGATGGATCTGGCCGACCGGGACGTATTGATTCACAACCCGCCAGGCACCGTCGGCGACAGCTTTGCATGGTTTTCCTATGCGGATGTCTTCGCTAAGAAGCACCCGAAAGCTCGGATCACGGTCTGCCTTTCACCACACATCATTCCGCTGGTGAAGAGCTCGCACCCACATCTGAACTTGGTGACGGAGGACGAACTGAAGGCGGGTACACAGCTGACGTCGCTGTACGCGTCCTACTCGATGGGTGTCTTTTTCGCGGATACCGCTTGCAACCATCAGCCCATTGATTTCCGTCATGTCGGTTTGCATCGAACAGCCGCCTACATTCTCGGTGTCGAGCCTATCGATGCGCCACCGAAACTCGCTCTGGTCGATGAGTCGCGACCGATGAAGGCTCGGTATGTCTGCATCGCCGTACAGGCGACCTCTGCCGCCAAGCAATGGAATAACCCGTCCGGCTGGCGTGAGGTTGTAAAATTTCTAAAAGACTCGGGTTACGAGGTCGTCTGTATCGACCAGAAACCCGAGCACGGCGTGGGGCTCAGATGGACGCACATCCCTCACGGCACCGTCGACAAGACGGGGGCGACGCTCAGTGAAGCGGCGCGCTACTTGCGACATTGTGAATTCATGGTGGGCCTGTCGAGTGGCTTGTCGTGGCTCGCGTGGGCGGCCGGTGCGAAAGTCGTTCTCATCCGCGGCTTCAGTCTGCCCTCCACTGAATTTGATACTCCCTATCGCGTGATCAACTGGCACACCTGCAACGGGTGTTGGAACGATCCGACCCTCCGTTTCGAAAATCAGAATTTCTTGTGGTGTCCGCGTCATGCGAACACACCCCGGCAGTTTGAGTGCACGACTCAAATCACCGGAGCACAGGTTATTCGGATGATCAAGAGTGTTAAAGGCTTTAGGGCTATTCAGCCAAAAGCGGTTGCTGAGTCCGCTTGAGTCGAGCTTTGTGTTCGGATTTTTTGCCCCTAGTTCGTTACCGAGATTACTACCGTGTCATTAGTCACAATGATTTCTGCAGATCAGTCCGTCACCGTATCCAGCGGTCAATCTGCAAGCGACTACGCTGTGCTCAGCGGAGGCATGATCACAATGCAATCCGGTGCTCTGGGCTCGCCGGATCTCATGCCCGGCGCGATTGAAACGATCGGCTCGGGTTACATCGAGACAAGCGTCGCCATTGGCGCGGTGTATCAAGTCGCCGACGGCGGTCTGGTCGTCGTCGGTTCAGGCCAGTCGGCCGGGACCATTACGGTCTCAGCAGGCGGCACGATTGAGATGCAGGCAGGCGCGACAGACTCGGCAACGCTGTTAGTGGGTGCGATAGAGATCGTGGATTCGGGCTACACGCAGAATGGTGTGGTGGCAGAGGTGAGTTACCAAGTCCAGACGGGCGGCGCGATCGTCGTCTCGTCGGGTCAATCGGCCGCGGGTGTGACGGTAGCTTCGGGTGGCACGGTCACGATGCAGGCGGGCGCGACTGGCGGCGCGGTACTGAGCAGTGGCGCGACTGAAGTCCTCACCGACGGCACAATCGAGTTCAATCTGACGTCGGGCGCTCTGTACAGCGTCCACACGGGGGGCACCGTGGTGGTGTCGTCTGGTGTCTCAGCGACGAGCGTCACGGTGCTTGCGGGCGGGACGATTGAGATGCAGTCCGGTGCGCTTGGTGCCGCCAATCTTGCCTCGGGTGCCACGGAGATCGTGGGCGCGGGTTACATCGAGAGCGCGCTCGATAGCAGCGTGAATTACACCGTCGAGGCCGGCGGTGCGATTGTGATCGCCTCGGGCCAGACGACCAGCCATGTCACGTTCGCATCGGGCGCGACGGAGATCGTCGGGGCGGGCGTCGTCGAAACGGGCTTGCTCTCGAGTGTGGGTTACCGGGTGCAGGACGGCGGCGCGATCGTCGTGTCGTCCGGTCTGTCGGCGTCGAATATCACGGTTGCCTCTGGCGGCACGATTGAGATGCAAGCCGGTGCGGCCGATGCGGCCACGCTCGCTGCAGGTGCGATTGAAATTGTGGATTCGGGCTACACCCAAAATGGGTTGGTCAGCGGTGTGATCTACCAGGTGACCGACGGTGGTTCGGTCGTCGTGTCGGCAGGCCAGTCGGCCGCGAACGTGACGGTTGCTTCGGGTGGCACGATCACCTTGCAGTCCGGTGCAACGGGCGGCGCCACCATCAGCACGGGCGCCACTGAAGTGGTGGGCGCGGGGTATGTGCAAAGCGGCGTCACATCGGGCGTGAACTACACCTTGCTTGCGGGTGGTTCGGTCATGGTCTCGTCGGGTCAATCGGCGAGCAACGTCACCGTGTCCAGTGGCGGCACGGTCGAGATGCAGGCGGGTGCGACCGGTGCTGCGACGTTGGTCGCGGGCGATACGGAGATTGTGGATGCCGGTTACACGCAAAGCGGCGCGATCGCGGATGTTACCTACCACGTGCAGTCGGGTGGTTCGATTGTGGTGTCCTCGGGTCAGTCCGCGAACGGCATTACGGTTGCCGCTGGCGGTACAGTCGAGATGCAGGCGGGCGCGATGGGCGCGCCGACATTGAACTCGGGTGCGATCGAGATCGTGGACTCCGGCTACACCCAGAGCGGTGTGATGACGGATGCGACCTATCTGGTTCAAAACGGCGGCGCGATCGTGGTGTCCTCTGGCCAGTCCGCCACGGGCGTGACGGTGGCTTCGGGTGGCACGGTGACCTTGCAAGCTGGCGCCACCGGTATCGCGGTGCTCAGCGCTGGCGCGGCCGAAGTGGTGGCGGCGGGTTATATCGAGTCCAATCTCACATCGGGTGCACGCTATCAGGTTCAAGCCGGTGGCACCGTAGTGGTGTCGTCTGGCGTTTCTGCGAGCGGCGTCAGTGTGGTCGCAGGTGGCTCTGTCGAGATGCGGTCCGGTGCGACCGGTGTGCCCCAGTTGGCGTCGGGAGCCACGGAGGTCGTGGGCTCGGGTTATACCGAGAACGCCCTCAACAGTGCCGTGAACTACGCCGTCCAGTCGGGCGGTGCGATTGTGATCGCAGCGGGCCAGACCACAAGCAACGTCACCTTCAGCACAGGCGCAACGGAAGTTATCGGTTCGGGTTATACCGAGACCGCCGTCAGTGCCGCCGTAAATTACACGGTCCAGAAGGGCGGCACGATTCTCATCGGGTTGGGCCAGACGACGAGCCATGTGAGCTTCGTGTCGGGCGCGACGGAGATTGTAGGCTCGGGGTATGCGCAGTCGGGCGTCTTGTCGAGCGTCGGATACCAGGTTCAGGCGGGGGGTTCGATCGTCGTTTCGTCGGGCCAGTCGGCCACGGGCATTACGGTGGCCGCAGGCGGTACGGTTGCGATGCAGTCGGGCGCGATTGATGCACCCACTTTGGCCTCTGGCGCGATCGAAATCGTGGCCGCGGGCTATGCCCAGAACGGCGTCGTGGATGGCGTGAGCTATCAGGTTGCCGATGGCGGCTTCATCGTGGTGTCGTCGGGGCAGTCGGCAGCGGACGTCACGGTTTCCTCAGGCGCGACCCTGACGCTGCAATCGGGCGCGCTCGGTACGGCGACGCTCATTGCGGGTGCCACCGAGATCGTGGCGTCCGGCTACACCGAAAGTGCCCTCCATTCGGGCGTGAACTACACGGTGCAGGCGGGCGGATCGGTCGTCGTGTCCGCCGGCCAGACCACGAGCAATGTCACTTTCGCCGCAGGCGCGACCGAGATTGTCGGTTCGAGTTACACGCAGTCCGGTGTCCTCTCGAGTGTCGGATACTGGGTACAGGACAGCGGATCAATCGTCGTCTCGTCGGGTCAATCGGCCGCAGGTATCACTGTTGCCGCAGGCGGCACGATTGAGATGCAGATGGGCGCAATCGGCACACCGACGCTCGCGACGGGTGCAATCGGGGTCGTCGACGCCGGCTACGCTCAAAATGGGTTGGTGAGCGGGGCGATCTATCAGGTCACCGATGGCGGATCGATTGTCGTGTCCTCCGGTCAGTCGGCCGCGAGTGTCACGGTCGCTTCGGGCGGCACGATTGAGATGCAGGCGGGTGCGACGGGCGCTGCGACGCTCAATGATGGCGCGAATGAAATTGTGGGCGCTGGATATACCGAGAGCGCTCTGAACACGGCCGTGAACTACACGGTGCAGGCGGGCGGTGCGATTGTGATCGCTTCGGGCCAGACGACGAGCCATGTCACGTTCGCATCTGGCGCCACTGAGATTGTGGGCGCCGGCTACGTCGAAACGGGCTTGCTCTCGAGTGTGGGTTACCGGGTGCAGAACGGCGGCGCGATCGTCGTGTCGTCCGG
>Ga0209499_1001227_pt1 | contig 18164 bp, 25 predicted proteins | sample C_130208_EF_Meta_FD_187306 | JGI IMG/M metagenome (GOLD analysis project Ga0209499, IMG submission 187306) | Freshwater microbial communities from Lake Croche, Canada to study carbon cycling - C_130208_EF_MetaG (SPAdes) (version 2) | ecosystem: Environmental > Aquatic > Freshwater > Lake...
AATTTTAGTTTATTTTTTTTTTTGACTTTCATACTATTTATAAATAAAAAATTATTATGGCAAAATGTTATAAATTTTCAATCACGAACACCGCAACTACTTGGGTAACCATTGGTTATCATAGTTGCGACAGTAATCTTGTTGTATCACAAGAAGAATTATTTCCAGGTCAAACTAAATATGTTTGGGCATACGAAAATACTGTTACATCAGCATTTCAAAATGGATATAATATAAATAATGATACATTAAATCCACCAATTCTTAATGTTGTTGCTGAAACCACAGAATCAACACTCATTGTGTCTTCACCATCAGGAAGTACTGAATATTATTACACGGTATTCAACTACAGAACTAATCGCTCAACAGGTCTTATTGGTTTAGAGTTAGACCGTAATGTATGGAGCAACTGGGACAATAATCCATTAACTAATTCAGGTTATGTACTTTTCTTCGGTGATAGTTCAGATAATGTTATTGTACATTTTATGGATTATACTGGAAACATTATTGATACATATAGTGCCAACACGGGTAATAATAATTATGATGTCCTTGATGGTAAAATTGTTTACTTTGACGATAGAACCAACGGTATTTTCAAGTATTTTGATGGTAAAACTGTTAGAACTTACACTTACAATAGTTCTGACTTAAGCATAAGTATTCAGTGGGATTGGGACGCAGTTACTAGTGATGATTGTTTTGCTATTATGGAACATAGCACTAGTGCAAACACAGATACATTAAAAGTTATCAACGGTTCAACTATCACGGATATTAAGACAGTAAGTAATGGTTCCGATATCTATATGTACGATGTTTATCTTTATAATGACGGTAACTTTATCGCTGTTGGAACATATGATGATGGCGTTAATAATAGATATATTAATTATGAATTTTACTCAACAAGTGGTACTTTGTTAGATACTCTTGTTTTATCAGGTGAACAATATACAGATAGAACCGTTTTCTTTTATGGTACAAATAAATTTGGTTTAATTACATATGATTATTATGATTCTAATGTTGATTATATTATAGCATCTTTTGATGGTAGAAGTAACACATTATTATCAACAACTCACGAAAGAGGAACTAATTATCAAAGTTATGACACTTACCACCAAACTAACGGCATTTGGCCAAATAGTTATTTAAGTGAGAGTTTCTTTGTAACTTTATATCATAACACAGCCTATAATAATGATATATATACAACTGATTATTTTGATATTGTAAAGGTTTTTGATAAAGCAACAAGTATTGGTGTTTACACATTTGTTGAAGATGGAACAGCATATTATGCAGATTGTATTGAATTAGGAAATAACGCTTTATTCTTCCCAATATATGATGGTGAAAATTCTCTAACTATGAGGACAATCACATCTTCAGGTAATGTTGATGTTAATATAAGCACCGGTACTACTTATAATTCTTACTACTGTTCTTCTTTTGGTAACTATTCATGGATTATACCTTGGACGGGTAACACTAATGAAGGTGGTATTATGTACATATTCAATACTGACGGTACTTTATTTACAGAAGTAACTATAGATGCAACTGGTGGGGGGTGGAGTTATCAATACACTAGTGATATTTTCATGTATATTCATTATGATGCGGGAATTGTAAAATACTTTAATAAGAATAAAGTATTGACAACTATTTCTGGTAATTTTAATAATTACGAAACTTATGACGATTACTTTAAATCTAATTTTAAATATGAAAGTTCTATATTGATATATAATGATATGACTGGTGCTGCAAGAATCATTAATCCAAGAAGTGTTAGTAAACAATTTACCTTACCTGATAATTTAGATTACTCAATAAAAGTGGGTAGAAATTCAGTAATGTTCACTTATATTAATAGCTCAACAGAATTTGTTAATATTGCAGTTTATGATTTAGACGGTAATTTATTAAATAACATAACAACGACCGATACTAGTTGGAACTATGATGAGTTAATTAACGATAGAGGATACGTTCAAAGCTGGTCTACTAATGATGCTGTAGGAAATATTAGAATGATAACACCAAATCTTATCCAATTTTCAATTGTAACTAATGTGGATAACGCTTGGTATACATTTAATGATTATGTATGGTGGGATTAATAAAAAAATAAAATAAAAAAAAATTAAATTAAAATTATATGATGTATAAAGTACAATCAAAAGTTATTAAAGGAGAAAAGAAAGACGTTGTTCATAACGTAAACAGTAATTTCATTACTGAATCTCTTTTAACCGTTGCTCAATTAAAGACGTTAGTTAAAACTAAAATTAATATTTTAGAACACGCAGAAATTGAAAGCGAAGTTCTTTTTCTTGGAAACAAAGAAAAGAAAGACGAAAATGAAATCGTAGAATTAGTTAGTGGTTTAGAATACAATGTATTCATCAAACAATAAGTTAAAACGTAAAATATGGCAAAGTGCTACAAATATTCAATCACTAATACCGCAACTACTTGGGTTACAATTGGCTATCATAATTGTGAAAGTAATTCAATTGTAACCCAAAATGAGTTGTTTCCTGGTCAAACTAAATACGTTTGGGCCTATGAGGATACCATAAATTCAGCATTTAATAAAGGATATGATGAAAATAATGAAACATTAAATCCTCCAATATTAAATCAACCTCCTGCTTGTTCCGATAGAATATTTGTTATGCAAATTTGTAACTCTAACGAAGCTTTAGATGATAACTTCAATATATTTCTAAATGGTTCATTAATAGGTAGTGTTGACTTAAATCAAGACGCTTATATTGGTTCTTTATTTATTGGCTCAATAACACCTGTAACTTTTGAAACATTGGATGCGATATGCCCTCTTGAAAATATGGTTATTTATTACTTTAATCCTGCAATCATACAGTTTAATAATATTGTTGACATGATTAATATACAAAATAATCATAACGGTAATGAAGGGATTATTGAAGTAAGAAATTATTTTAATAGTGGAGGAACATTAGTTAATTCCTGTTATATTGCAGATGTGGAATATATAGGACCAAGTGGTCTTGATATATTAAACCTACCATTTACATATGAAGCTTGTTGTAATGGTTTATCAGGTGGAACACCATTATTATCATCACATTATCAAAATACGACTGTAAGTACAACTCAGGCTCCTGTAACAACAACAACTACTCAACCTATTATAACAACAACTACCACTCAGACACCTGTAACGACTACTACCACATTAGCACCAATAACAACAACTACTACTCAGACACCTGTAACTACAACTACTACTCAGGCTCCTGTAACTACAACAACTACATTAACACCAATAACAACAACTACTACTCAGACACCTGTAACTACAACAACTACATTAACACCAATAACAACAACTACTACTCAGACACCTGTAACTACAACTACTACTCAGGCTCCTGTAACTACAACAACTACATTAACACCAATAACAACAACTACTACTCAGACACCTGTAACTACAACTACTACTCAGGCTCCTGTAACTACAACAACTACATTAGCACAAATAACAACAACTACTACTCAGACACCTGTAACTACAACTACTACTCAGGCTCCTGTAACTACAACAACTACATTAGCACCAATAACAACTACCACTACTCAGGCTCCTGTTACAACTACCACTACTCAAACACCTGTAACTACAACAACTACTATTCTATAATGAAAATTAGAATTAATGATAGTCACTTTAAGGTCAAATTAGCCGTGTCTGAAAAAGAACGTCAGATGGGCATGATGAAAAAAAGATTTGACGATACATTCAACGGAATGTTATTTATACAAGAAAACGAAGAACATTGTTTTTGGATGAAGAACTGCATTATACCCTTAGATATAATCTTTATCTCCGATAATACCATAACAAAAATTCACCACAATTGCCCCCCTTGTGAGGATGACATCTGTGATGAACATTATTGTGGTGAAGGTGATTTAGTTTTAGAATTAATGGGTGGTACCTGTAATAAGTTAGGTATTAATGAGGGTGATGAATTAGAATTGTTTTTTTAGAATTTAATCTTCGCATTTCCATTACTATCAAAAATAAGTGTAAAGTCTTTCTTAGTATTATTAGTTACAAAATCAATCATACAATCTTTACAAGAAAGTTTATCTGTTGGTTTAATATCTGTACTTCTTTTTTGCTCAACTCCATTAACCATAAATGGTGTCGTACCTTTCATATATCTCATATAAGAAACTTCATTAACACCTAATTGTTTAAGAGTATATACTTTTGACATATCCGAAGATGTTGCCATTCCCATATCATCTTCTTTAATTACGCCTTTATTCTTGAATGATTCGTGCATACTCAATATTGAGTTTTTTTCTTCTTGTGATACTAATATTCTTTTATTCATAATTATTTTATTTATAAATATCCATAAAACAAAAAAAGAGGTAAAAACCTCTTAATTTAATTCTAATTCCGTTTGTTTCTTCTGTTCCACAAACAAATTAACTCGTTTTCTTGCAACCTCCGTATAGTTCGGTGATAATTCAATACCTATCCATCGTCTGTCCAATACTTCCGCAGCAACCAAACTTGTTCCACTACCCGCAAACGGGTCAAGGACAATATCATCTTTATAAGTAAGAATCTTAATCGCTTTGGTTGGTATATCAGCACTAAATGTCGCTTTAGTCATTGGGCGACTATCATTCAGATACTTCCACTGTCCGAATACCAACTCCATAAACTCTTTCTTATCATCATCCTGATAAACAACTTTCTTCTTGGTTGTACCATCTTCCATTTCAATATCCGTAGGAACTCCAACCCATTGTGGGACGCCCTTAACTTTCTTAATATGTTGTTTCTTGTAAGCAAGAATAACACACTCTTTTGGGTTATAAATATAAGGGCTAGACGGACTCATCCAAGAACCCCATGCAGTTGTTTTACTTCTGTGGGGACTGTCTTCCTCTAAATCAACTACACCAAAAAATCCAAATCCTATATCTTGCATTATCTTCCATATCTCAGCAACCATAAAGATTCTACCACCTTTTAATTGTCTATTAATTTCATACGGAATATTAATTGCAATACGTCCATCATCTTTAAGAACTTTATAAGCTTGGGTTAACCAATCTTTGCTAAATTCTTTATAATCACTGAACTCCATGTCATCATCGTGAGTATCATAATTGATACCTACTCCGTAGGGCGGTGACGTAACAATTAAATCAATACACCCCTCAGGCATTGTTGACATCACATCAATACAATCACCATTTATTATTTTGTTTGTCTCTATCATAATTTGTGATACTCCATTTTATCTTCAGGACTCCTGAATGATAATAGTTTAGTTGTTAAAAACACTGCGTTCTGCTCTCCAGCATGCAATCCAAGTATATTAAAACCATAGAACTCTTCCGCTTCTTCCTCTGTCATTTCATCTCTACGACAAAGAATATCAATAATAATATCTTTAGAGTATAATACTCTAGGTCCATTACCAAATTCTTCTATAATCCCTATGATGGCAGTTTCTAACCCATCTAATAATACGGCACCTTCGGCCATTTCATTCAAATCAATTTCCATTTCCTTCTAAGTTTTTAACTTATTAAAAATATAAAAATTTAATTTTAATAAATCAACAATAAGGATTATTTTTTATTAAGTATGACTTTTCATACTTTTCAAGATATTTATTATATATGAAACCAAGAAAAAAAGAAGAAGATAAAAAAGTTAAATTTGCAATATCATTAAATCCTAAAATTTTTAATAGGATGGATAAAGAAATGATAAATAAATCTAAACTAATTGAAACATTATTAACCGAATATTATGGAAAAAAAGATATGTAAAAAATGTCTGACTGAAAAAGATATTTGTGAATTTGGGATTTTAAGAAAAAATAAAGACGGATTAAGAAACGAATGTAAATCTTGTAGAATTATTAATAGAAAGTTAAATTTAGAAAAAATAAAATTTCAAGAAAAACTACGAAGATTAAAAAATGAAGAAATTATTAATAAAAAACAAAAAGAATATAGAAAAATTTTTTCAAATGAATTGAAAGTAAAACGAGACGAATATCGTAATAAAAATAGAGAGAAGTTAAATTTGTCATCAAAAAAATGGAAAAGTCAAAATCAAGAAAAAGTTAAAGACTGGAGACAAAAAAATCGTAAATATTTCAATAATTATAACAAAATTCGCTGCGAAACAGATATCTTATTCAAGATAAAAAGAAATATAAGAAGTAGGATAAATAAATTCATAAAAAATAAATCTCAAAATAGTATTGATATTATTGGATTAAATATTAATGAATTAAAAAAATATCTTGAGGGTAAATTCAAAGATGGAATGTGTTGGGAAAATTATGGAAAATATGGTTGGCATATTGACCATATAGTTCCATTATCTTCCGCAAAAACAGAAGAAGAAATATATAAACTTTGTCATTATACAAATCTACAACCACTTTGGAGTACTGATAATTTATCAAAAGGTTGTAAATTATTTTGACTCTAAATTTTTGATTTTTCTGTAAATATACCAAGCAGCCTTTCTCAAATCTTCAAGTTCTTTTGTTGGGTCTTTTTTTCCGGCTCTTATAATATATTTTATAGCATTCCCAGTATGAAAATCTAAGTTAAGAGCTTCTATTATTTTTATTACTTCATACTGATTCTCCGCTCCCCCATAATGATTGGGATGAGATACCATTTCTTTACTCATATTGTCTTTGTTTTTCTTTTAATTTCATTCTTGATTCTTGTTTCTTGGAAACTGTTTTTTCCTTTTTGGAATCATCAACTTTCTGTTTCTGAGTTGGTACTTCTCTTGTCTTTTTGTACTCTGACTTAGGACAAAATTCCCAACTAATACCTACAAGATTATTCGCTGTTTTGTCATCAACTCTTTGGATTTCTCCTGTTTTTTTGTTTCTAATTGTCTTCATTAATTATAATTTTAATTTGATTATCTGTTAATCCTTGTTCGTGTAGTTCATATACTTTTGACACTATATTACCGTCAAAAACTATTGCATCGGCCTTAAACAAATCTTTAAGTGGTTTCTTTAACTCAAGATATTTGAGTATAATTTCTTTATCAATTATTCTTTTGTGAAATCCCATACCAAAATATAAAAACTATTTTTGGTAAATCAAAGTAGTTAATTTAATTTTTTTGCGGGTGCCGATTTTTTGCTTTGGTAGATATGTGCTAATAACCTCCTCTTGAATAGAGGTAGTAATGTTTCATCAATTGGATATTCCTTTGTGGACTTAAAATCAAATACAGGTGCGATTTTACTTTCTCTTTCAGTGAATGACGAATATTGTTCAATAACCTTATTTAGTGATAGTTCTTTCTTGTTACCCTCGTATATCAAACTAATTTTAATATTATATTCATCAATATTTGGTGCGAGTTCATTTATTTGATACTCCCAAACATGAATATGGTTATGATTTGTATGAGTATAAACGATATAACCTTTTGGTTTGGTTAAATACTTTCTATTTCTTTTAATTGTCATATCTATGGACTCGTATATTGTCGCCCAATATGATTTAACCACACTAAAATAATCTAAAAATTGTGTCGCACTATGATGAACTATTTTCTGAAGTTCTATTTTTTCTTCGGTATTTAATTCAGGTATTGATTTTGCCGTTAATTCTTTTAACAATACCTCATCATCACAAGATAAGAATGTCTTATTTGTGGATAATATAACTTTCTCTTTCACTAAGGTTTGTAAACTTGCCAGATGCAATGATAACTCAATAAATGTGGGATATATTTTATTCTGTAATAATAAATCATCTACCTTCTTAAAATAAGCCAATAGGACATACTTCTTATGCTCAAAATCAATTGGTTCTTGGAACACCCAATCGGTTTCCATCATAAATTTTACTTTGCTTTCTATGTTTTCTGTAATCTCCATTCATACCGTTTTCTAAAATATAATAGATTATATATAAAGTTGTAGTTATTCTATTCTCATTACATAATATTCCTCACCATTAACATAGTAAGTGTCATATGAACCATCATAACTATTGATAATACCGATACCATCCGCCTCAACAACCGCCTCAATGAAATCTCTTTCATTAATAAAATTATAATAATCATCAATTCCAAAGTTTTGTAATGCACCTATTGGGTCTCTTTTAACATCATCAAGTAAATCATCAATTTTTTCCTCAATCATTTCTTCCGTAACTTCCTGAGCGGAACTCTCAATGTCATCTTTTTCACTTTCAAGTGCATCAATTTGCTCTTGGATTTCATCATATAGTCGGCCTAATTCATCGGGTTCCTCAACCTCATTTTCTACATTACTTTGTCTTTCCTCTAATTCAGCAATTTCCGTTTCTATCTCCTCAATTCTAGACTCTTGTTCGTCAGATAGCTTATAGTCATCTTCACTAAAATAACTATCTGGACTATCTCTTACATCATTCTCATATACATCCCTAAAATAGTCAACAACCTCATCCACATCTATATAGTCCTGAACAAAACTAGACTTAAAATTACCATAACCATCACTACTAATTTGGTCTTTAATATAATCATATGCAGCATCTTCCATTTCACCTGGCGTTCCAGTACAATATACATCACCTTCTAATTCATCAATACCAATAACCTCAAATCTTGGCATTCCAAAATGTCTTCCATCAGGTATCAAATGGTATATATCCATTTTATTTCCAATCTCCTCAATCTCATCTTCAGCCACATCTATATCCGCATGAACATCAGTTAAATCCCTACCCTGTTCTTCATATTCAGTTTCTTTCTGTCTCAGATTCTCCAATAATTCATTTAACTCAACTAATCTTTTGGAATCATTATCTGTCATCATCTCAATACTATTACGATGATTGGTAGTAATATACTCTAAAACTGCATGTGCTCCGTAAGCAACGTCATCGGCCCTACCATATCCCGTGTCTAATCTCCATTCATCATCTTCTCTTCTAATATTCGCATCCGCAATCTTCTTATCTTTAATTCTTTTTTCTTTAATCTTACGTAATGGTGTATTCCAATCACTAACATACCCCATAACATTTATACCCTCAATACTTGATATTTGAGTACCCCCGATATCCAATTTACCATCAACACGTTTAACACCATCTAAAGATTTAGTTGGTGTTGAGCTTATATTAAGATTACCTGTAATCCATATATTCTTACCTCTGAACTCCGGTAGATTGGCAATACCAGGAGCATAATAACCTGCATACTGCATTAACTCAAGATATCTTTCGGGACTAACTTTAACCCATTCATCATCTTCCTGTTCCAACAGAATGTTAACTATATTGTGTATATCACTCTCTTTTAATTTAATCACTTTTTTCATTACCTATAAATATAAAGTTTTAAACAAAATTAAACCAAATTATTTACAATATTGTTTTTTTGAAGATATTTATATAAATAATCTAATAAACGAACCTTTAAATAATTTAACAATGTCATGCGGATGTAAAAATAAAGCAAATGCGAGCCAAGCCCCTCAACCTCAACCTCAACAGGCTCCTCAACCAAACCAACAAACTCAACAAACAAATAATAACGTTCAAGAAACTATTAAAAAAGTTATTGAAAAGTATTATACTGTTAAGAAAAACTAATACAACTAAATCAATCTAAGTTAGTAAAGGGAGAAGTACGCTTTTCCTTTTTTTTATATTTATAGATAATGAAACTACTGAATATCGTTAGCGAAGGTAAAAGAATTAAGTTAGAACCTGAGGTGAACGCTCTAATACATAGAGTTTCCGATATTATTTATAAAAAAAGAAACACAGGATTTAAGACATATACACCCATAACCTCCATACCTATAGTTGTTCAGGATGGTACTCCAGGTACTGTTGAGATTGCGGTAGACCCAAATTTACAATACTTTGGTTTACTAGACCAGAAAGTTGAGGATAGTAAAGACCCTAATGATTTTATATTAACTCTCAATCCAAATAAAATCACAAGTAAAAAAAATTTATACCTTACTCTATATCACGAAATAATGCATGCAACTGACCCAGGTTATACAACCAAATATTCTGAAAAGTATTGGAAAGATTATGACCCCGAGATTGATGAAAAATATTGGGCACATCCTATTGAGTTCAGGGCAAGTACAAACGAATTCATTGAGGGTTTAAGAAACGAATTTCAGTTAAGAAAAAAACGACTTAAGAATGCGGATAACTTAAAATATTTAATTAAATCAGCTGACAATATTTTAGAATACTTTGCCAAAGGAACCCCTTTATCTAAACTATCTTATGATATTTTAGAAGGAATGTCAGGATTAGTTCCTCAGGATACTAAAATAGCCAAACTACTTCAGGATATGATTATAGAATATCCACAAACATCAGAATTTACTCCAAAACATAATAAATCCCCCTATTACATTGGATATATTGAACTTATTAAGAAATACGACCCCACCATTTGGAAAAGATTTTTATCTACTCTTCATGCTGAAGTTCAAAATATTAAAGAAAACTTAATAAAATCTATTTAATATTTCATATCGTTTTTCTATTCTTGAGAAAAATACAGATAATGAAATTAATTAATTTAAATTCTAAAAAAGGTGTTGTAAACCTATTTGCCGATTACATACTCAAAAGATTTGATAAGCAATCTGAGACCATTATACAGGTGACGGATTTTAACCATTTCTTTATTGTCAATGGTATAACAAATACAACCACCGTATTAGACCTATCCGTGGTCAAGGATGAGTTTATTTCTGAATATCAGGACTTACTCAAGGAAGTTGGATATGAAGAGAATTTAAGTATTATGGACTTAATTAAGTACGATGACAAAATTGAAAAAGAAACCTCCGTTGAATGTGAATTTTACGATTCAGAAAGAAATATATATCACCCAATCTTAACTAATTATAAATTCTCTGAGAATTTTATATATTCGGTTAACTACGATTACGATTTTACATACGAAACAAAAAGAGGTTACAAATCATTAGTTAGAGGATTTTATCAATCTCCATTACAAATAACATCCGAATTTCCTCATGGTTACAGTTATTCTATGGGTAGAACACTTTTATATTATTCTGAATACATCGCACACAATATCCTATCATCAGTTATATGTAATAAATTATCAATCCTTTTAACAACCAATATTGATAACAATGACGAACAAGACATTATGATTGATTGTTATAAATCATTCTTATCTAATCAACAGATAAAATCAATGGTATTAGATAATTTTGATTTTAATTTTGAGTTGTTTAATAAAAATATAGAAGATTATGACATATGTGATGACATAAAAAAACCAACCAAAAGTAAGCCTTGGTTGGTTAAAGATGTAAATCCTGTAGATTTAACTATATTTTAGAGTGTGAATTTTTCATAATGTTCTTTGATGATATTAACACCATCTTCAATTTCATTATAATCTCTTTCAGGAGCAAAGAATTTTGTTTTGTGTTTTTCACCATCAGTTTCAACTATCATAAATGCCGGAACAAACTCATTACCATCAACAGCCTCAACAAATAAATCATATTCCTCTTTTTCTTTGTCAATATCCCTTACTATAAAAGGGATATTTTGTGAGGTTAACTGTTCTTTCATCATAACACAGAAAGGACATCCCTTCATGGTATAAAGTACTATTAATTGTTCTACCATATTAAATAACTTTTTTAGTCAAATCCATTATTGCATTGGTTTGTCTTAACCCAATTTCACTTAACACTTCTTTACCACCTGAGAAACCTTTAATTGTCGGTACGCTACGAATACCCAATTCTGATATCAATTCTCTATCATTCTCAATGTTAAAAGTATACAAATTTATACTTGAGTTTTGCTCTTTAAGTGTTTTACTCACCTGTTCAAACATAGGTTTCATAACTTTACAGGGGCCACAAAAAGTTCCGTAAAAATCAACCATAATTTTTTCACCATTTTTAATTTTGTTTCTTAATTCTACACCAGTAATTTCCATATCTTATTTTTTATTATTTTTTATTTGATAAAGAAACCAAGAACTCACGCTTGGGTATTCTTTTTTAATATCATTAATTTTTTTATTTTTTATTATTTTTTCTCTAATTTCGTTTATTAAATTTTCATCATATTTTGATTTTTTCTTCAAAGAATTTTTTAAATTTTTTATTCTAATTATTTTTTCTTCGTTATTCATACTATCCCATTTATTTTTGACGGACAGTTTTCTTTTTAATTTTTCTTCTTCGGCTTTATCACCATACAATTCTTCATATGTTTTACCCTTATGTGAGTTACCATTTTTTGTTCCTTCTGATATTTTTTTTCTTATCTCAACCGAATGAACATATCCTAAACACCCTTCTCCCCCAAACGTTGAGTTCATCCCATCTTCGTAAGAACTATACTCTTTTATATATTTTTTTTCAGTTTCATATATCTCACTCAACTTACATTCAGTTATCAAAATAATCTCAAAATTCTCTTTTCCGTATTTTTTGATAGAATTATATAATTTAGAATTACTATCTGTATTAAAACACCTATAAATATGTTCATTAAATCTATGTTCTAATGAATTTATAGTACATCCAATATATACTTTTTGATTAATTTTATTAACTATTTTATAAATATTTCCTTTTGTCATATGGTGTGTTTACAATAAATATCACCAAGTATCAAAAAATTTATTTTAATTTTTTTAATCCGTTTATATAAATTTTTATTTCTTCGTATTGTTCTACTTTATATATTACCTTTATGTTAAATGATACTTCACCATCAAATCTACTTAAATAAACGTAGAAACCTGATGTGTGCTTAAATATACCTTCTATATGGTAAATCTCCTTACCGTATTTTGAGTTTAGGTATACTGGAGCGTATCTAGCCTCAAACTTCTCATTATTCAGTAAATTAACGGGTGTCATCACATCTACCGAAAAATCAATATCCATTACAGAATAGATATCCCCCTTTAGCGTCTCCAAAAAATTATTTAAGTACATAAACCTCTCCGCCATAATTATAAGTATCTGGTTTTATAAATCCAAATTCAGTATACCATAATTTGATTTAAAATTATTTATATATTGACTAACCCAATCTAAATAATCATTAATATTAAAATCACTTTCAGATTCCATTGTGTTATTACCCACCTCAACTTTAACCTTTGGTAGCTTAAACTCTTTAATCATTTTATCAACTTTCTCATCCAATTGTATTAATACCGTATTCCATTTATCGGGTAAATGTTGATTAAACCTACCTAAACTTTGACCTCTACGTATTACCACATTATTCTTATTCCCCTTCTCAATTTTATATTCCAATGTTGCCCTTTCTGGTGAGTGTTCCGAACCTTCCCTTAATGAAATTATAAGTGATTCCGCCCGATTTATGTAGGTTTTAACACAATTACTTTGTAAACTAGATTCCATGTTATACTCTGACGATTTGGTTAATACCACAGGATAATACTCAACACCAAGTTGATTTGTAATCTTTTCTTGAACACCATTAACAAATGTATCGGAATAGTACCTTGTGTAAGTTCCGGTGGTATAATGAGAGTACTTATCACTCCATTGGGTATGTTCTTTATTAAACGAACTAATATTATTTGACCTCCACTTAATCTCCTCAAATTGCCTTAACATTCTATAAAAATTAATATGGTCTATGAAAGTTTGTAAAGTACTCACACGAGTTATTACCGACTTAAAAACCTCAAAAGCGTTTTTCTTTTCCGTCTCACTCATCAGGTTATCATCACTTGGTATCTGATACCCATGCCTAAACTCAAATATTGATTTCAGTACTTCGTCACTCTGATGTCTCAAAAACTTTTCACCAAAAAACGCCTCAGCGTCTTTATAAAATTTTTCATTAATAAAATCAACATTTTGTAATACCCTTCTGATTTTATCACCTGTTAGTTTATTATTCATCATAAACGATTCTACCAACTTATATCCGCATTTCTTTAATACCCTCTTACTTGCTAACGGAATCGTATTAATAAAGATTGTGAAATTATCAGGATATTTAATTCCCCTCGTTATCATATAATGTTGATACAAATTCTCATCCGTATTTAACATAAAATCAAACTTATAGTTTGGTATATTATTAGTAAAAGCATTAATTGCCGGTAACCAAGTATCCAAAGAAGTTTCATTAAGACCTAAATTCCTCTTAAAATGACTAAAATTATTATGGAAATAAGCATGTAATATACTAACAGGTTTTGATGCAAAATAGTTTTTTCTTAACCTACTAATAAATTTACGTTTCTTAAATGAGTTTCTAACGGTACCTGAATACAAATCATTCGTCTTATAACTGTAAGTAACGAAATACAATATGGAACTTTTTACAAAATATACTTTACCCGCTTGTCTTACTTTACTAAACCAATATAACTTTAAAGATACCTTTTCTTCATTTTTCTCAACCACAAGAGTCATTCTAGTAACACTAACAGTGCACATAGGATTACCATAATTCTTCTCAAAATCTTCTTCAGTATCGTTAGAATGACTAAAATTAAATTGTGGGTGTTTTTCACTCCCTAAATCTTTTACTAATTGACCTAAAGAGCAGTCAGTAAAAACATCTAACTCAGGTTTACGAGCACTAATTTTTCTAATTTTTTCAGGTAGTACACTATGGTCTTTATGATATATCGTGCTAAATGTCTCGTATTTTTTTTTAAATAATTCTTCCATATGACAAAGATAATAAAATTTTAGAAAAAATGGGGGGTATTATCCCCCCAAATTTAAGATTAACAATAACTCTCAGCCAACTCCCAAAGTTCAGTATTAATTCTATTAGTACTGACAATGTTCTTCAGTTCTCTCATCGTGGTATGTCTCTTACCCGCCTTGTAACCGATTCCACCCCTTGTGAACTTCTCTTGAACTACGTTAAAGGTTGTCCACATGTCGTTTCCTCTATCACCATCACGTAGTGGATTAAGGATGTCCTCAATTTTAATTGACTCGGGCATCTTACCTTCCTTCCATCTAACGTGTGCGGCGGATTTAACATAACCAACTTGTTCACCTTCAGTAAGAATCCTTGAACTCATCTTACCAATAGAACTCTCAATGGTTGTCAACTTGTTTGCGAACTCATCCGTGAAACTTTTTACCATGTCATAGTCAAGATACGAATGACGAACAGAGAATGACTCACTAACTGATTCAGGAACTGTAAGACCATTACTACAAATCAAACGATGAAGTCCTGCTGTAATACTTAACGAACTCAACCCATTGTGGGAATTACGGATAATTGCTTCCAAGAAACAATCCCCAACTTTTGGCATCTGACCATTACGTAAACGAACTTCATGAGTTGAATACATAGTTTTACCCATTTGTCTTGCCGATGAAACCTCCCAACCTTCCTTTTGAAAGTTTTCCAAGATTTCCGTAGTCGGAACAAATACATACTTACTGGTTCTAGTGTTAGAAGCTTCGGTTGCGAATACTGATGGAACTGTTTGTTTTAAGTTCTCAAGTGAAATGATTGTTGACATATGTTATTGTTTTTGTGATTAGAACACAAAGATAAACAATAATTCTGAACTGCCAAAAATATTTTTAATTAATTTAAACAAATATCTCCATAGGGGGTTTCCATGAAGGGAACATTAACCACCCTCTGTTCCTTAATCTCTTTATTCATTTTAACCACAATATCTATCATCTGACTCCTTGTGAGGTTAATATCCTCACCTTTATTGTGGTTTTCCTGAGCAACCTCTTTAATCATCTTAAAGAAATAGTCCTTATCCAAATCCCCAATCAAGATAAACAACTCATTGGGGTTTTTCTCAAAAAAACTAATTATTTGGCTAATATAGATATCAATATCTACGTTGCTCATACTTTTCATATTTTATTATTTTTTCTTACTAAAAAATCCTGTTCCTCCCTGACCTTCCTCACCAAACACCTCAATAAACTTAGGTGTTAATTTTGGTTTCGTACCATTAAGATTCATAAATGACAAATTAGGTAATCCTAATACTGAATCAGGTATGTGTTTTAATGATGGATTGTTTGGTAACGCTAAGAACGATAATCTTTTAAGATTACCAATCTCATTTGGTAATGACTTCACACAATTCATCAACAACAACGCTTCCAAGTTTGTAAATCTACCCAATGTTGGCGGTACATCCAATGCAATATTCTCGTTTGATTTGTTATTAAACAATAGGTTTGTAATATCATCAGGTAAACTACCAAAGAACTCATCAAAACCATATAAAGCAATGAACTTAGCAGCAGAACTATTAGGATACTCTATCTCTACTTTTTTACCACCTGAAGTTGTTAATCCTTTAGCAAACTCCGGTTTGAAGTATTCTTTTAATTCAGAACCTTGACCATTTAAAAACTCAATCAATTCTATTCTATGGTCTAATCTATCCATAAACTGATTGGAGGGGAAGTGAAATTGGAATCTCTCTTGAGGTAATCCTGTTCTACCACCAACTAATCCTTTATCATCATTTGCAAGTATCACATATAGTGGACCATCTTTAGCATATCCCTTATAGTATGAAGAATCCGGAGGTGAAGTACACCATCTTGATTCTCCGTTATTATAATCATAATAACCACCATACCAACTTGCAGCCTCTTGACCTTTAGGACCCAAGTCAGAAATCTTAACCACAGTCCAAGTAGGCGTTTCTATCTCTACAGTAGCACCAGGATGACTATATCCTTTTCTTTCCTTCCTAATCTCTTTCTTTAAATCCTTTTTTTCCAACTCCTTCTTTTTCTTTTCAGGAAGTTGGAACGCATTTAAGAATCTAAATAACTCATCAGGACTACTGAACTTATTGATATCCCTTTTATCAAGAGGGAAATATTGTTTGTATTTTGTAAACTTTTTTAAATCATCTGTCGCCTTGAACAAATCTTCCATAAACAACGCTCTAGCATCAGCAATTGCTTTCTTATAAGATGCGGTACCCGGTTCTGTCATTTCAGCAGTATCAGGGTCTAATTGGGGATTCTCATAACACTTTAACAACCAATTAGTATATGCCCCTGGATGAACTTTAGATAAATTCTCAGGACTTAAATTTGTTGTATCAAAATCTGCAGGTTTTTTTGTCGTTGGGTCAGCAAATATAATTTGAGCAAATTTGGTGATATCTAATAAAGGGTTAACCTTCTTACCTTCTTTATTTTTTTTAATCGTTGTATACTTATCCATCAAGACCTCAAATCTTGATTGTTCTAAAATAACTTTTTTAATTATGTTTAATACTTTCATTTATATATTTTTTACTCTTATAAATATCTTAACGAAGCAAAAATACATTAATAATTCATAATTAACAACTCTTCCGCTAAATTTTGTTTTACACCTTTTTTAGCCGCAGCAGCTTTAGCAAAAGATTTACGTTCCCACCTATAGATATTATCAGGGAACCAATCATGTAATAAAGGAAAATCATAATACGATAAACTAAATTTACCCTTAACATGTTTTAACTCATTAGCTAACCTTTGGTGGTCTTCCCTATCAAAATCATGGTTGGAATAGTAATTCTCGGTCTTCCAATATGGGGGGTCTAAATAGATATACGTTTTTTCAGAATCATATTTGGCAATAACATCCCCAAAATCCATATTCTCAACATCAGTTATTTTAAGGAAGTGTTCTATCCAATCAGGTTTACTTAACTTATCTCTAAACGATAGATACTTGGAACGATACTTGCCCTTCAAATCAATAAATGATGATGTCTCGGGCTTACTACCACTAAACACCTGTGTTAATACATAAACATACTTTGCAGCAGTATAATAATCGGGTACGTTTGTAGTAAATCCTGAACCAAATACTTCTGTTTGGAATGTGGTAAACTGCTCCTTTAATAAATCAGAAGCTTGGGACACCCCCAATTGTTGAACTTCTATACCATCTAACGCTCTTTGTAATTCAGATGGATTCTGAACACACTTAAAGAGATTATAATTTAGTGGGTTAAAGTCATTATAAACGACTTTCTTTAGATTTGGGTACTTGGATAAGTCCATATTATAAAAACACCAGAACATACCTCC